>PJUA01000014.1_pt1 | contig 296281 bp, 236 predicted proteins | sample 1512151 | NCBI WGS metagenome assembly PJUA01 (sample SAMN08177678, study PRJNA422409) | Soil metagenome, whole genome shotgun sequencing project. | isolation source: Soil enriched on filter paper: beechwood xylan treatment | place: USA: Madison | collected 2015-01-15 | reverse complement strand
TTTTCGATATTTTGGGCTAACATCTCAAAGGTTTTTCCATCAAATAGTTCTTTAATGGCTTCTTTTTGATTTTCCCAGCGTTCTTTTAGTTTATAGTAACTATTTATGTCTACCCATTTTCCGAATTTGTTTACCACGATTCTTAAGGGATACAGCAGTTCGGCAGTTTTTTCTGCCACTTTGTAAGCTCTTGAATCTACGGGTTTTCCATCAACCAATAATTCTGATATTTTATCAATTTGAATAAAATGATATTCATTTTGACTGCTGTCAGGTTTTAATCTCCTTAAACTAAAATTTTGCTCAAAGGTTTCTTTTTTATCTCCTTTTTCGATTGTGTACAAAACTGAATACTCATGATTAAGTTCAAGAGGCCGAAACGGCAGTATATAATCCTGGCTTACAAATAAAACCTGTTGTTTCTTTTTTTCTTTGTCTTCGTTTTTTTCCATATTCGTTAACGGCGGTTAAATTTTTAAATGTTTATTGATTCCAAAGATTATTTTATGGCTTCTTTCTTCTCTGTTTCTTTTAATTCGTCAAACTTTTCCTGATCAGCCCCCTCATTATGCGAATCGACACCATACAGTTTTTGATCTGTTTTTTTCTTTTTTTCCGGAGGTGCATTTTTCTCTATTTCACGCTGGCATATTACTACTGAGTTTTCTGTAATTTGATTCATTGCTCCATCATATGCAGCATCTATATAGCGGGTGTTTTCGTACCATTTAGACTGTAAATAAAATACCCAGTTATAGTCTTTTCCATCAGGCATCTGCAAATCAATATTTTCTCCTTCGTTTTGCCTGTTATATCCTGCAACGGCAAGAAAAAACAAACGTCCAAAACTTACTTTCACAGGGGCTTGTATTCTTATTGAAGTATATTCTGTATCATCGTAGCTTTTCTTTATTAAAAAAGTAATCAATACAATAGCCTCCATTTCGTCGTCTTTTATTGCTGAATACGATTTTTCGGGAGTCCAGGTTATATATTTTCTTGGAGGTATCAGCATCATAAAACAAAATACCATATAGATACACGTTGGAATAACGAAGACCAAAAAATGCGCGCTCATTAAAAGCGTAAAATTTATTCCGTTTAAAAATGTATAAATAATGGCAAATAAAATACTTGAATACAGCGGAACGATAAAGGAAAATAGTAACTCAACACTATATTTTTTTAGATTAAACTCCTGAAAAAATTCACGATAGAACCATGCATGTAAACTTCCTAATAACAAAGAAGCTGCCTGATAAAAAATAAATTCATTTCTAAGTTCAATAAAGAGTTTATTGTATCCTAAAAATGCTATAAGGGTATAGATTAAAACAAATAATAAGATATATCCATAAAATTTCTTTTTGTACTTTTTCGCAAAATCTTCTACTTTATCACTAATCAGCAGGGTTAGAATAGCACACAGTGCCACAATTACAATTAAGAATACAATGAGCCTGATATCAATAAGACTCAATACATGTTTTTTTACCATTTCAAACTATCATATATAAATTCACCAAACAAAATGTAGATTATAACCTACACTTTGTTATCGCGACTAATGTAATCTTTTTATTCTTTTAAATAAAATAATTATAAATATTTTCTTTCATTTTAACATTAAAGGGTATAAAAAAAGCGGATAAAAATCCGCCTTATATTTACAGCACATTAAAGTGTAAGCTATTTTCTATTTTAAAGTATTAATCTTATAATTTTTTTAAGAATTTAATCTACAACGAATACGAAACCCCAAACTCTATATTTCTGGTATTATAACCAGAATTTGTACTGCTTAATCCACCATTCGATACGTGCCTGATATTTGGGCGAATGTCAAATTGAATTTTATGATAATTTAAAGAGAATCCCACTGCTAAAACATCGGCAAAAGCGAAACCTTTCGACATTCTTTCGGTTTCAGTATCTGTTATCATCGGGCCAATACTGCCGAGAATATAAAATGAACAAATTTCACCAATTGGTTTACGAACTAAAAAACCGCAGTTGAGTACATATTCGCGAATATCTTTTAACTGTGTATATTGGGCTCTTTTTTGTTCATAATCCGGCGTTTCCGGCTTCACAAAATAGAAATTTAATAATTGATGTTCAGCAAAATTAATTTCCGGCTGAACATGGATTTGATATTGAAAATGCTTTGTCTGTTTTAGTTTGTAATAAAGCTGTATTTTGTAAAAATGATTTGTAAACGTGTAGTTCCGGTTATTAAACTCACTTCCGAATCCATAATTAAAACCTAGAGAAAAACGGGATTTATCTTCTTGTGCAGACATCTTTACAGCAAAAAGGAATAGTATGCTCAAAAGTAATTTTCTATTCATAAATCGTTTTTAAATTCATTTAAATATAATACAAAAAAAAAGATCCAGCTTTCACTGGATCTTTTTAATATAATTTAAGCTTTTAATTATGCTTTATTATGTTTGTCTTCGATTGTGTGTTTTTCATCACTTGAAATCGTATCTACCAATACTGGAGTAGCAATAAATAATGAAGAATAAGTACCTACAATAATACCAATTAACATTGCAAAGATAAACCCTCTGATTGACTCACCACCAAAGATAAACATCGTTAATAATACAATGATCATCATTAATGAAGTATTCAATGTTCTAGATAATGTAGTGTTAATAGAAGCATTTACGATATCTTCAAAACTACCTTTACGGTTTCCGATGATAAACTCTCTCACCCTGTCAAATACAATTACAGTATCGTTCATAGAGTAACCAATTACCGTTAAGATCGCAGCGATGAAGTGCTGGTCCATTTCCATGTGGAATGGCATGAACTTGTAGCATAAAGAGTAGATTCCTAATACGAAGATTACGTCGTGTGCAACTGCTGCAATCGCACCTAATGAATACTGCCATTTACGGAAAGATACCATTAAGTATAAGAAAATAACTGCCATTGCTCCAAGTACTGCCCAGTAAGAGTTTGTTTTAATATCTTCTGAGATAGAAGCTCCAACTTTAGAAGCTTGTAAAACTCCAACTTTTTTACCGTCAAAAGAGTTGATGAATTTATCATAAGAAGTATTTGGGTAATACTTTTGTAATGCTTTGTATAATTTTTGGTTCACTTCTTCGTCGATAGCTACACCATCTTCTTTAATTTTATATTTAGTTGTGATTTTCAACTGATCGTCATCACCTAAAATTTTAGCTTCAACCGGAGTACCGAAAGCAGCAGATAATTCATCTGAAACTACAGTTGCATCGATTGGTTTTTCAAATTTAACCTGGAAAGTTCTACCTCCAACAAAATCTACACCTTCATCTAATCCGTTAATAAAGAAGATAGAAGTTAAACTTACTACTGTTACAATAGAAGAGAAAATGTAAGTGAATTTTTTAACTTTAATAAAGTCAAAGTGGAAGTTTGTAAACCAGTTTTTAGTAATACTTGTAGAGAAAGTTAAATCAGCTTTTCCTGCAATATTTCTGTCAATGAAAATTCTAGCAATAAAGATAGAAGTAAACAATGAAGTTACGATACCAATTAATAATGTTAACGCGAAACCTTTGATTGGTCCTGTTCCAAAGATAAATAAGATCGCTCCAGTTAAAACGTGAGTTACGTTAGCATCAATAATAGAACGCATTGCTCCGTGCCATCCGTAAGATGCTGCTACAGCTTCTGACAATGATTTACCTTCACGTAATTCCTCTTTTGCTCTTTCATATATAATGATGTTCGCATCTACCGCAGTACCTAATGTTAATACGATACCTGCAATACCCGGCAATGTAAGTACGAAACCAAAACTTGCCATAATTCCGAATAAGAACAGTAAGTTTAATAATAAAGCAAGGTTTGCATACCATCCAGCTTTACCATAATAGAATACCATCCAAACACAAACTAATAAGAAACCTAATACAGATGAAATTGTTCCTGCATCAATTGCTGCCTGACCTAAAGATGGTCCTACAACTGTAGATTGAATAATGTCTGCAGATGCTGGTAATTTACCTGCATTTAATACGTTAGCTAAATCTTTTGTTTCAGCAACATCAAAAGAACCTGTAATTTCAGATCTTCCTCCAGCGATTGGACCGCTTGTAACACCTGGCGCAGAATAAACGATGTTATCTAAAACAATAGCGATATAACCTTTTTGAGAGAAAGCTCTTCCTGTTAATTCTTCCCAAACTTTAGCTCCCTGGCTGTTCATTTGCATAGAAACAGCTGGTTTACCCATTTGGTCAAAAGTATCTTTTGCATCAGTTACAACACCACCGCTCATAGCTGGTACGTTATCTCTGTTTCCTTTTAAAGCGTATAATTCTACAGCTTCAACTTCTTTTGCTTTAGCATCTTTTATAGTAGTTGGTTTGCTCCAGACAAATTTTGCATTGTGTTGATCAGCACCCAATAAAATTCTAATATCTGGTCTTTTGAAATAACCGTTGATTGCAGCAGTATCTTTAGTAGCGAAGTATCCTAAAACCGGACCACCACCCTGAACAATCATTTTATCAAATAAAGGATTATTTCCTTTTTTAGCGTCAAGAGAATCTTTAGAGTTATCTGTTAATAAAGCATTCAATGAATCTTTAGCTACAGCTTTAGTTTCTGTTTTCTTAACTTCTGTCTTTTTTAAAGCTTCGTTAGCAGCAACTAAAAAGTTACCAACTTCTTCAATTTTAAAAGTTTCCCAGAACTCTAATTGAGCTTTTCCTCCTAATAATTTTTTAATTCTGTCTACATCCTTAGCACCTGGAAGTTCTACTAAGATTCTTCCTGTTTCTCCTAATTTTTGGATGTTTGGCTGTGTTACACCAAATTTGTCGATACGCTCTCTTAATACTTTGTAAGCACTTTCGATAGACTCATCAACTTTTCTTTTGATAACTTTTTGAGCTTGTGCATCAGTCATTTGAAAATCGATACCACCATCTCCTTGTAAACTTCTGTTTGCAAAAATATCTGGCGAAGCCAATTTTACAGTTCCTTTTGAGTTAGCTTCAAAAGCTTCGAAGAATTTATTTAAATAGGTCTTATTTCCTTCTAAGTTCGCAGTTGCATCAGCTAATGATTTATTAAATACCGGATTTTTAGAATTATTCGCTAAACCTTTTAATACATCTTTAACAGAGATTTGAAGAATAACGTTGATTCCTCCTTCTAAGTCAAGACCTTTATTTAGCTGTTTGTTTTTTACTTCATTATAAGTGAAGTCTGTAAAACCAAGACTGAATACTTTTTCTTTACCGATAGAATCTAAATATTTCAGCTCTTTATCAGGATTATCTCCTGCAAAAGCTTTAGCTTCACCTTTGACATTATTTGCCACAAAAGTGAATGATAGTTGGTAAATACTTACCAATGCAAATAGAATTGCGAAAAATTTAATAAGTCCTTTATTCTGCATTATTACTAAAAATTAATTATGTTTTATTGTTTGTTTTTGGTTTTAAATTCCCTAAAAATAAGCCCTGACATGAGTTTTTAAAACTAAAAAATCGAGATCACGAATTACTGCATTTTTTTTAAATCGAGCAAATATATAATTAACGGAAAGATTAACCAATTTATTTATTAATTAATCTCAAAAAAAAGACTGCAAAAGTGCAGCCTTTTCCTTTTTTTCCTGTTTTTATTACACTAAAATCGATTTTAGAGCATCATTCATACCACGAACCGCATCTGCGCTTTTAGCAAATAAAGCCTTTTCCTGGTCATTTAAATTGATATCTACAATTTCTTCTACACCGTTTTTACCAATTATACACGGTACACCTATACATATATCATTTTGTCCGTACTCGCCTTCTACGAAAACTGAGCATGCAATCATTTTCTTTTGATCGTTTAGGATACTGTCTACTAAATAAGCAACAGAAGCCCCCGGAGCATACCACGCAGAAGTTCCTAAAAGACCTGTAAGCGTAGCACCGCCAACCATAGTATCTGCAGCTACTTTTTGCAGTACATCTTCTGAAAGGAACTGCGAAACCGGAATTCCATTATAAGAAGCTAAACGTGTTAACGGAATCATGGTTGTATCACCATGACCTCCAATTACCATCGCAGAAATATCATTTGCAGGTTTATCTAAAGCCAAAGATAAATAAGTTCTAAAACGAGAGCTGTCTAATGCACCGCCCATACCTATAATTCTGTTTTTTGGCAGTCCTGTAGCTTTTAAAGCTAAATAAGTCATAGTATCCATTGGGTTAGAAACTACAACAATTATAGTATTTGGAGAATATTTCAGTACATTTTCAGCAACTGTTTTCACAATTCCTGCATTAATACCAATTAATTCTTCTCTAGTCATTCCCGGTTTTCTTGGAATTCCTGATGTAATAACCACTACATCACTTCCAGCGGTTTTAGAATAGTCATTGGTAACGCCAGACACTTTTGTATTAAAACCAGTATTTGTCGCACATTGTGTAATATCCAACGCTTTTCCTTCGGCAAAACCTTCTTTAATATCCAACAATACAACCTCGCTTGCTATTCCTCTATAAGAAATAACATCTGCGCAAGTAGCTCCAACATTTCCTGCTCCTACAATGGTAACTTTCATATTTTTTACTTTATCGGTTATTAATAATTTGTTTGTTTTATAAATTAACAATTCGTTTAATCGTTTAAGTAAATTTAAACAATTAAACGAATTGAAAGTTATTTTTTATTAGGCATCGATATTTGCGTAAACTGCATTTTTCTCGATAAATTCTCTACGAGGCGGTACCTCATCTCCCATTAACATAGAGAAAACTCTATCTGCTTCTGCAAGACTTTCGATTGTTACCTGACGCAAAGTTCTAAATTGAGGATCCATTGTTGTTTCCCACAATTGTTCTGCGTTCATTTCTCCAAGACCTTTATAACGCTGAATGTTTGCGCTTCCTCCCATTCTTTCATTGGCCTGATCGCGTTGAACGTCATTCCATGCGTATTCTTTTTTGTTTCCTTTTTTAACTAAGTATAAAGGCGGTGCTGCGATATAAACGTGACCTTCTTCGATAAGCTCTTTCATGAAACGGAAGAAGAACGTTAATATTAAGGTAGAAATGTGGCTTCCATCGACATCGGCATCACACATGATGATTACTTTGTGGTAACGAAGTTTTTCAATATTCAAAGCTTTACTATCTTCTGCTGTACCAACGGTAACTCCTAAAGCAGTAAAGATATTACGAATCTCTTCGTTTTCGAACACTTTATGGTGCATCGCTTTTTCAACGTTCAAAATCTTACCACGTAATGGTAAAATCGCCTGAAAGTTACGGTCACGTCCTTGTTTTGCTGTTCCACCAGCCGAATCTCCCTCGACTAAGTAAACCTCACATCTTGCCGGATCCTGCTCAGAACAATCTGATAATTTTCCTGGTAATCCGCCGCCGCCCATAACGGTTTTACGCTGTACCATTTCACGTGCTTTTTTCGCCGCGTGACGAGCCTGAGCTGCTAAGATTACTTTTTGAATAATTATTTTAGCATCATTTGGATTTTCTTCCAAATAATTTTCAAGCATTTCTCCAACTGCCTGAGAAACCGGAGACACAACCTCTCTGTTTCCTAATTTCGTTTTTGTTTGTCCTTCGAACTGCGGCTCAGAAACTTTTACCGAAATAATAGCTGTTAAACCTTCACGGAAGTCATCTCCCGAAATTTCAAATTTCAATTTATCTAACAATCCAGAAGCATCAGCGTATTTTTTAAGTGTTCTTGTTAAACCACTTCTAAAACCTTGCAGGTGCGTACCTCCTTCGTGTGTATTAATGTTATTTACGTAAGAGAAAATATTCTCAGAATAACTTGTATTATAGATTAAGGCAACCTCAACCGGGATTTCACCTTTTTCGTGATCCATGCTGATTACGTGAGAAATAATTGGCTCACGGTTTCCATCTAAATAGCGGATATATTCTTTAAGACCTTCATCTGAATGAAAAACTTCGCTTCTAAATTCGCCTTTGTCATCTACTTCTCTTTTATCAGTAAACGTGATCGTAATTCCTTTATTTAAGAAAGAAAGCTCACGCATACGAGCTGATAAAGTATCATAAGAGAACTCTGTAGTCTGCTGGAAAATAGTATCATCTGGAAAAAAGGTCTGACGTGTACCTCTTTTATCTGTTTCTCCAATTTGTTTTACCGGATATAATGATTTCCCTCTTTCGTATTCCTGCTCATAGATTTTTCCTTCTCTAAATACAGTCGATTTCATGTGAACCGAAAGTGCATTTACTACAGAAACCCCAACTCCGTGAAGTCCTCCGGAAACTTTATACGAATCTTTATCGAATTTACCTCCGGCACCAATTTTAGTCATTACAACTTCAAGTGCTGAAACTCCTTCTTTTTTATGTAAATCAACTGGAATACCACGACCGTTGTCTTCAACTGTAACCGAACCGTCTTCGTTTATTGTAACACCAATAGTATCACAATGTCCTCCCATCGCCTCATCAATAGAGTTATCAACAACCTCGTAAACCAAATGGTGAAGCCCTCGAACTCCTACATCTCCAATATACATCGATGGACGCATTCTTACGTGCTCCATTCCTTCTAATGCCTGAATACTATCTGCTGAATAATTGTTCTTCTTGATTTCTTCGCTCATATAATTTATTCTAAAAAATGTATTTACTGTCTAACACGCAAATATATAAAAACGCGGGGTATATACCCATAAAATTCCGACTTAAAGCGCTTAAGTTATTAACACAATTGTCTGAAAAACCAAAAAATAATTCCAAAAGTGAATTTTAAATTCAAAATTCATAAATTCCAAATTCTAAAAATAGGAATAACACAAAATCAATTTTGAAATCCCAAATTCAAATTCAATGACAACATAAAAAAACCGAAATAACATTGTGAAATGCATTTCGTTTTTTTTATGTTGAAATTTTCCTCTTTAGTTTTTCTTATTAAAATCTCCAGCATAAACTGAAGTCATTTTATCTAATGAAAGATATTTCTTCAAGACACTATTTACATCTTCGACTTTTAAAGCTTTGATTTTTGTTTCCAAACTATCATAATCTTCTAAAGGCACTCCGTATTGTAAATAATTATTTGAGAGTTCCATTAATGTACCGTCAACTCCTAATCTTGTTTTTCTTTCGTTTTGCCAGCTGGTTAGATTAGATTTTAGTTCTTCTGCTGTAAATCCATCTTTTATTGCTTTTGCGATTTCTTCTTTTGCAGCAGTTTCAACAGCACCTTTTTTAGTTGGATTTAAAAAAGCATAATAACTCCATGAAGCCACGTTGTTTGTAATTGGAATATCTGCAAAAGAGCCTGCTCCATAGCTGATTCCTTCTTTTTCTCTTAACCTCATCGGAATTCTGGCACTTAAAAAACCTCCGCTTCCTAACATCTCATTTGCCATAACAAACGCAGGATAATCAGCACTGTTTCTATCCATTTTAAAACTGATTCTTCCTAAAGCAACAGCATTTTCTTTGTCTGGTGTAATAATGTCTTTATCTAATTTTTGTGTTTCAAAATAAGTTGGCAGAGCAAGTTCATATTTCGCCTTAGAATTCCATTTTCCAAATGTGCTTTCTAAAATTTCTCCTGTAGTTTTGGCATCTAAATCTCCTACTACACTTCCCACACCATTATTTCCGCCTAAAACATCTTTATAAAAATCAACAATTTCTGATCGTTTTATTTTTTTGAAAGCATCTATCTGTTCCTGAATCGTTGGTGTATAAAACATATTCCCTTTTGGATATTTTGTTGTTGACCTTGTAATTTCAGTAAATGCCACAGCCTGCGGATCGTTTAAACTAGACTCTAAATAAGTATTATACTCACTAATTGTTTTTGTAAGTTCATTTTCAGGAAAAGTTGAATTAGTAAGCAAGTCTGCTAAAATTCCCATTACTTCCTTAAAATTTTCTTTATAAGTATTGATATTGACTGATAAAGTTTGTCTCGAAAAATTAAAACTAATAGAAGATTTTAATTGATCTAATCGATCCTGGATCTGCTCTTTGGTTTGAGTTTTTGTTCCTGTTTTTAATAACTGAGCAAGAATACCGGCAATATCGCTTTTATCTGTTAAATCTTTTTCGTTACTCACCGGGAATCTAAAACTCGCCTGAACTTTTCCGCCTTTGATTTCTTTTTTAATTAATCCGTATTTTATGCCGTTGCTTAATTTACCTTCAGCAAAATTTTGTTTTAAATTTTTAATAGAGGCCTCAAACGACGCAGCTTCTTTTTCAAGTGCTTTTCCTTTGTAATCTTTAATTAATGCTGATAACTGTTCATCAGTACATTCGTTTGGTTTTACTCTTACTTCATCTTTTGACGGAATAAAAACACCAACTGTTCTGTTATTTGCTTTAAAATATTTCTCGGCTACTCTTTGAACATCTTCTTTTGTAAGGTTTTCAATTGCATCTCTATATAAAAAACCGAGTCTGTAATCGCCGGCTCCAACAATTTCTGTCATATTTATAGCATACGAAATTGTATTATTTTTTACCGCCTCAATCTGTTTAATAATTTTAGCTTTTGCTCTGCTAATATCCTGATCTGTATATTTTGTTGATGCAATTTTATCCAGCTCAGTTCTAATAAGTTCTTTCGTTTCTTTTACATCTTTATCATTCGGCAATGCGGCTCCAAAATAAATAAATCCGGCATCTCTTACTGTAGGCTGCCAAAAATAAATACTGGATATTTTTTGTGTTTCGACTAAAGATTTATACAAATAACCTGATGGATCTGCTGTTAAAATTTCGCCTAACGCATCAATAGCTGCGTAATCTTTATCTGCATACGATGCCGTGTGGTACAAAGCTCCAACATTTTTGCTGTCTCCGGCTCTTTTAAGCTCAACATATTTTTCTCCATCCTGAGCCGGTTCAATTGTATAGGTTTTATCTAAAACTCTTTTTGGTCTAGGGATCGCTCCAAAATACTGACCTGCATACTGCAGCGCTTTCTTTTCATCAAATTTCCCTGCAATTATAAGAGTTGCGTTATCGGGCTGATAGTATTTTTCATAAAAAACCCGCAGCCTATTTGCTTTTACTCTTTCAATATCTTCTTTACTTCCTATGGTGCTGTTTCCGTAATTATGCCACAAATATGCTGTAGAAAGAATTCTTTCCTGTAACACTCCATCAGGATTATTTTCTCCTATTTCAAACTCATTTCTAACTACTGAGAATTCTTTGTCAAGATCTGACTGTAAAATGGTAGCATGAATCATTCTGTCGGCTTCCATTTCGATGCTCCATTTTAAGTTTTCATCGCTTGATGGAAAAATCTCGTAATAGTTTGTTCTGTCTAACCAGGTGGTTCCGTTTGCATTTCCTCCTTTGTCTGACAACATCTTTTTAATATCGCCTAAATTCTTAGTACTCTTAAAAAGCATGTGTTCCAGCAAATGCGCCATTCCTTTTTCGCCATAGCCTTCATTTCTGGAACCTACATTATAGACAATGTTAACTACCATATTGCTCTGAGAAGCATCTGGAATTAAAAGAATTTTTAATCCGTTGTTTAAAGAATACTCTTTAACACCTTCAATATTGGTAATGTATTTAGGCACTTCGACCTTTTTTTGGGCATAAACAGGACTCAATGAAATTAATGCACAGCATAAAATTCCACCTAGTAATACGTTTTTCATAGGTTGTGATTGATTGGTTATTAATTTGTTAATGATAACCAAATATAATATTTTTCATAAAGTAAAAACCTACATTAACTAAGATTTAGGAATTACAAAAAAATCTTAATTACACCCATAAAAAAACCGAAACGAGATCAAATATCTGTTTCGGTTTTATGGTTTGAAATTCCGTCTGGAAATTTATATTTTAAAATATATTTTTAAACAGCTACTGATTTTATATTCTCAAAATTTCCTTTTAAGTGTGCTGCATTAGCTCTTCCGCTTGGATCTTGGTTTTCCTGCCATTTTGGAATCCATTTACGAACGGTTTGCGCCGCACTGACCTGTGGATAATATTTATGAAAAATCGATCTGTAATAATACGCTTCTTTTGTTGTTGGCGTATTGTACGGGAATTCTGCACTTGCACCAGCCAATTGTTCATCTGTAACCTGCGAATCACAATACTCTATCAACTCATCAACCCAGTTGTATCCTACTCCATCAGAAAACTGCTCTTTTTGTCTCCACAAAACTTCTGCCGGTAAATAAGGATCTTCGGGAGTATCAAATGCTTTTCTTAAAATATATTTTTCAACTCCATCGTAAGTTTTAGGTTGTTTTTCTTCGGTTTTAATTCGAATGGTAACATCTAAAAAATCTTTATCAAGAAACGGAACTCTGGCTTCGATTCCGTTAGCCATTGTTGTTTTATCTGCACGAAGTAAATCTGCAGTAAATAATTTTTGAACTCTTTCGATAGTTTCGTCCTGAAATTCTTCTGTCGAAGGCGCATTTCTAAAATACAAATGTCCTCCAAAAATTTCATCGGCGCCTTCTCCTGATAAAATTACTTTTACGCCTTTTTCGCTGATTGCTTTAGACAATAAATACATTGGAACTCCTGAACGAACAGAAATAATATCATACGTTTCTATCGATGCAATAACCTGCTCTAAAACTTCTACTCCTTCTTTTACTGTAAAATGTATTTCATGATGATCTGTACCTAAAAATTCTGCTGCTTTTCTAGCCGAAATATTATCTGGCGCATCAGCATCTAAACCGATAGAAAAAGACGGCAGTTTTTTACCGTTTTCTTTTAGCAGTCTTGAAGCTACAGAAGAAATTAAAGAGGTATCTAAACCACCGGACAATACAACTCCAACAGGAACTTCGCCTATTAAACGTTTGCGTGTAGCTTCGATTAAACTTTCGCGGATTAATCCAAAATCTAGCGGCTGATCAGCCTTTAAATGATCTTCGTATTCTGGATGGTAATATTTTACAAAACCGCTTTTTCCTGTATAATAATGTCCCGGAGGGAAAGTTGAAAATGATTTACACTGATCGGCAATTGATTTCATTTCTGAAGAAAAATAAATTCTTCCTCTTTCATCTAATCCATAATATAGAGGTTTTACTCCAATTGGATCTCTTCCTGCTATATAATTATCACCGTCGATAATTACGAAAGCAAAATCACCATCAAGTTTGTTGCAAAAATCATATCCAAACTCTTCATATAAATGCACGATAACTTCTGAATCTGAATTGGTTCTAAAAGTATGATCTTTTAAAATTGTGTTTTTTAATTCCTGATAATTATAAATTTCACCATCGTGAACCATCCATGCTTTGTTCGTTCCCTGAATAGGCTGTTTTCCCGAATGCAGATCGATAATAGACAGACTTTCATGACAAAGTATGCTTCCATTTTCCATAATATGCAAATCGCTTTCATCCGGGCCACGATGTGACATTCTGTTAGAAAGTTCTTTTACAAGCTGCGGGTCTTTTCCTTTACCAATAACGGCCAATAATCCAGACATACTAATCTATTTTATATTTTTATTCTTCTGTGTCAACTTAAAATAAGCTGAACATTAAAAAATCATTAAAATTTTCTATTGCAGGCAAATCTAAATATTATTTTTTTCTTTCCTGCTCTTTTCAATACTAAAATCAAGCGGCTTTAACTTTATTCCGGCGAATGCCAAATATAAAAAAAGTAAGTCAATTAATTATCGATTCCATTTTATAAAGAACTGAAAATATAGAATTTAACAATTTAAGACAAGAAAAACGCCCTCGGTAGAGAACGTTTTTCCAGCAATATATATACTAATTCTAATAATTAACTCATTTATGCTTTTACATAAGCATCGTCATGCACATTTGCAACTGCTCTTCCTGAAGGATCGTTTAAGTTTTTAAACGCTTCATCCCACTCTAAAGCAATTTTTGTACTGCAGGCAACACTTGCTTCCTGAGGAACGCATAATGCTGCAGCATCACTTGGGAAATGTTCTGAGAAGATAGAACGATAGTAATATTCTTCTTTTGAAGTTGGAGTCTGTAATGGGAATTTGAATCTTGCGTTTGCCAATTGCTCATCCGAAACTTCTCTGGCTACCACTTCTTTTAAAGTATCGATCCAGCTGTATCCTACTCCATCAGAAAACTGCTCTTTTTGCCTCCATGCCACACTTTCAGGAAGCATATCTTCAAAAGCTTTACGAACAACCCATTTTTCCATTGGATGTTCTTTGTTGATCATTTTATCTTGCGGGTTGATGCGCATTGCAACATCCATAAATTCTTTATCTAAGAATGGTACACGGCCTTCGATTCCCCACGCTGCCAAACTTTTGTTGGCACGTAAACAATCGTACATATGAAGTTTTCCTAATTTACGAACGTTTTCTTCGTGGAATTCTTTAGCGTTTGGTGCTTTGTGAAAATATAAATATCCTCCAAATAACTCATCTGCTCCTTCTCCTGAAAGAACCATTTTGATTCCCATAGATTTGATAACTCTCGCCATTAACCACATTGGAGTTGATGCTCTTACTGTAGTTACATCATACGTTTCAAGGTTGTAAATCACATCACGAACTGCATCTAAACCTTCCTGGATTGTGAATTTAATTTCGTGGTGAATAGTTCCAATATGATCTGCTACTTTTCTAGCTGCGGCTAAATCCGGAGAACCTTCTAATCCAACTGAGAAAGAGTGCAATTGCGGATACCAGGCATCTGTAGTATCATCTGACTCAATTCTTTTTTGTGCAAATTTTTTGGCTACAGCCGAAGTAATAGAAGAATCTAAACCTCCAGAAAGTAAAACTCCGTAAGGAACATCACTCATTAATTGTCTGTGAACTGCTGCTTCTAATGCTTTTCTAATTTCTGGAATGCTTGTTTCGTTATCTTTTACTGCATCATATTCTGTCCAGTCTCTTTTGTACCATTGAACGAATTCTCCGTCTTTGCTTGATAAATAATGTCCTGGAGGGAATAATTCAATTTTTGTGCAATATCCTTCTAAAGCTTTTAACTCAGAAGCTACATAGAAAGTTCCGTGCTGATCCCATCCAATATATAATGGAATAATTCCCATGTGGTCACGAGCTACGAAATACTCATCTTTATCTACATCATAAATTGCAAAACCAAAGATTCCGTTTAATTCATCAACAAAGTTTACTCCTTTTTCTCTGTATAATGCTAAAATAACTTCGCAGTCACTTTCAGTCTGAAAGTTATATTTCCCTTCAAATTGTTTACGCAAATCTCTGTGATTGTAAATTTCACCGTTTGCAGCCAAAACCAATTTTTTATCTTCTGTAAATAAAGGTTGTTTTCCTGAAGCTGGATCTACAATTGCCAGACGCTCGTGAGAAAGAATTGCTTTATCATTACTGTAAATTCCGCTCCAGTCTGGTCCGCGGTGACGAATGATTTTAGACATTTCTAATACTTGAGGTCTTAAACTCTCAGCTTTTTGCTTTAGATCAAAGGCACATACAATTCCACACATAATTTTATATTTTTAAAACTTTAAATTTCATTTTGATAGGGCAAAGATGCAGTATCGATTACAATTGAAAAACACAAACACTAATTTCAATTACAATTTATAACCATAAATTTATTTTTACATACAAAATGTAAAATTTAAGCATTAAAAAAAGCCTCAAACTTAAAAATTTCAATTTTGACCATAAAACTGGTTTAAAATTGAAACTTTAAGTCATTTTTTTGAATTAATTTTTGAGTTTTTCCATTACAAATAAAAGATTCGTAAAGAAGAGATAGAAAATTGTTCTGGAATTGTGGTTTACATAAACATACTAGGCAGAAAGTTCTCTATAATCCAATTTTAAATTATTCAACACTTTGAATAATATAATGTGTTTTATTGATTTCAAACTCAAAACCAACTTTATTACCCATTAAATGATTTCCTAAAGGTGACTGCGGAGAAAGTGCAATAACATTGATACCGTCAATTGCGATTTTTGGAAGTGCCACGCTTACATACAAATAAATTCCGTTTGCTTTTACCAAACTTCCTAAAACTATATTTTCTGTTATTTTGGCTGGGTCAATTTTGTCTAAAACTGCTATTTGTGCAATGGATTCTTTTAATTTATGGGTTAGCTTTTCCTGTTCGATATGCATCATCGACAAAGCTGTTTCGTGTTTGTCTCCGGCAGAACCTTTGGCGTCGTTTTTAGAATCTTCTGTTAAATTAGAAATCATGTCTCTAAAAACATCAATCCTGTCCTGAACCATTTGTATGTAGTGTGAATATATTTTTTCTTTAAAAGTCATTTTTTAAGGTGCAAAGATGTAAAATACAAAGGTGCAAAGTTTTTTTGGTTGGCTAAGAATTTATTCGAAGAAAACATCTGGGTAAACAATGTTACCGTATACTTCTTTTAAACCGTCTTTTACAAGCGGTACAACCATACAATTTTCTGCAGGAACATCAAACGGCATTTTTATATTATATTTTTCACAGCGCTGGTATCCAAATCTTGGATAATAATCTTCATGCCCAAGCAAAATAACGGATTTATATCCTAATCTTTCAGCTTGTTCGTGTCCATATAAAATAAGTTTTGAACCAATTTCTTTTCCTTGAAATTCCGGTAAAACTGAAACGGGTGCCAATGCTAAAGATTCAAAAACGCTGAGTTCATTTACAATCTGCAGTTTTGTAAATAAAATATGTCCCACGATTTGCCCGTCGACCTCAGCAACGATAGATAACTGCGGAATAAAAACTTCTGATTTTCTAAATCTTTCAACCAAAAACTGTTCTTTGTGATCACTGTATTCCTGATTTTTAAAAGCTTTTTCTATTAATTCAAATACACTTTTATAATCGTTTCTACTTTCTTGTCTAATTAGAACTTTCATTATCTTAAAATTAAATCATAAAAATAGCCACAAATTCACGAATCTACTCCAAAAATTCATGAACCCATGGCTAAAAAGACACTTCCTGTTTTAAAAACTTCGTGCCTTACTATCTATAAAGTCTTGCTGCTTAAAAATCGAATTTATAGTTTCCTCCAACTAAAACCTGGAATCCCTGAACAGGATAATTAAGCCATCTTTGGTATGCCTGATTTCCAATATTGTTTAGTTTTAAGAAAAAAGTCAAACGCTCATTATATTTATATCCTAAATGAGCATTGGCATCAAAATAGCTTTTTAATGTTGTGATAACCGGATCTGTTCCAAAGTCTAAATTAGTCTGCATGTCTTTACGTTCTCCAACGTAAAATACATTTAAACCAGCATACCATTGTTTGGTAATATTAACATCTAAAGTCGAGCTCAGCTTCATTGTTGGTAAGTTCCATGCCTCAACAGCGTTATCTGTATTGTAGCTGTTAAAAGTTCCGTTGATTCCAAAAGTAACATTCTGAGAAAAGTCAGCTTTTAATTCTCCATAAAAACGGAAGGTTCTGATATCTTCATAAACTACCCCAAACGAGTTTCCAAAAGCATAATTCTGGTTCGAAAAATCTTCTGTATAATCATTGCTCTTAAACAATGCTTTGTTTTTTTCGTTTAAATACGAACCTGTTAAGTTATAGCTCACATTATTAGCCAATTTTCCTTTTAATCCTGCAAAAACATTGTATTGTGTACTGCTTGGTCTCATGTTTAATGTTGGAGACAAAAATGGATTTTCGGTTACAAAATCAGCATACGAGTTTTGATTTAAACCTCCGTTTACCCCTGTGTAGAAAATCATCAAATCGCCCACCAATTTATATGAAGCATTTACTTTTGGATAGATATAAAATTTGTTTCCGCTGTTTTCAGAATCTAAAGCATAGAACAATCCTGCCCCTAATTCTAATGTCCACTCATTTTCATGAACTACAAAACTTGGTTCGATTCCAAAGTTTGTCAAACTATATTTTAAAGGTTCTGTATTATCCCAGGCATAATTGTGTTCAAAAGAACCGCTTACGTGATCTACAATAATATTTGTATTAATTGCCTGATCCATAATATCAACTTTGAAAGTCGGTTTTAGGTAAAAACGGTTTTCAGAAGAAGAAAAACTATCTGAGAAATGCGTAAATCTTGTCGAAATTTTGCTAAAAATCCCTTCATTAAATTCAGCATTTCCACCAACAGAAATGGTATTATAAGAATGATTTGGATTGATTCCTCTAATTAAATCTTCCTGTGTTCCAGGTGCTAAAGTCATTCCAAAATCGGCAGGTAAACCGTACCAATTGTATACTTGGTTTTGATAACCCAAATCTACTCCCCAGGACATATCGCGGTTATTTTGTCCATAACCGATATTCAGACCTGTATCGTAAAATTCATCATTTAGATTAACATCTTTAATTCCTCCCTGCGAAGAATGGTGGCGCAGCATTCCGGCCAGATAATCATTGTTTCCTAAATCCTGAGTTACGAATAATTCAGCATTTAAAGTCCCATAATTTCCAACTCCAAGCGTTGCATAATTATTAAACAATCTTTCTTTTTTAGATTTATCCACACCTTGTGCATTCCCTTTTGACGGCGTAAAAGTCGAAGCCACCGGAACAGACAAAATACTATATTTTATCGTTTCTTTCGGCTGATTTCCTGCATCGTCCAGCGATGGCGTTTCTTTTACTTTAAAAGCATCAGATATAGTTGGCGAATAAGGTTTTACTACGTTTACTGTTTCAGTTCCAATGCTTTCATTTTTCTTAACTTGCGAAAACGAAAGCTGGCAGACAAATAACACTAGTAAAACAATAATTTTATTTCGGCAGTTAATTTTCATATTTTTTCTTTTTAAGAGAAAAGAAAAAAGACTTCTCTTTTATTTCTAATTTTCTCTATATATTTTTATTCTATTTTCTAAAATCTTACTCTTGCTTCTATTCTCTATAAATCAAGCTTCCCACTCTCCTTTGGCAACAAACTGTGCTTTTCCTCCAATATTAATGTCAAAATGATCTCCGGTTAATCTGCCTTTAAAATATATTTGAGACGGACGTCCTATATAATCTCCCTGATAATTAATTAATTCAAATTCAGGTTTATGATATTTTAGCAAAAAAGCCTGCAGACACGTACTGGCACTTCCTGTTGCAGCATCTTCTACCAATTGATTGTTTTCAACGCACAGCATTCTGCTGAACAATTTTTCTCCTTCCAGGTAATAAAAATATAAGCCTCTGTGATTTGTTTTACAATTATTTTTCAGCCATTGATCTGTTTTATCTTTATCTAAAACCAAATTTTCAAGGGCTCTTTTACTGCTTAATCCAACCATTACAAAAGCGCTTCCTGTTGTAACTTCCTGAATTGGAAATTGATTTTCAAAATCACTTACCTGCAGATTACTAAAAGATGTAAAATCAACTTTTGAGAAAACATCCCAAAACTTCGGCTGTGCTGCTTTGAGCCAAATCAAATCTTCTGTTTTTTGAATGGCAATTGGCCCAATCGGAACTTCCAGTTTAATTTCTGAAGGCGAATTATCAAAAATCTTGTTCATCAAAACCCACGAAGTGCCAATTATTGGATGACCTGCAAACTGCATTTCCTGAGCTGGTGTAAATATTCTAATCTCAGCTTTATTATTTTCTCTGTCAATTTTGGTTACAAATGTGCTTTCGGCAAAATTAATCTCACGTGCAATCTGCTGCATTTCTTCCGAACTCAAATTTTGGGCTTCTAAAAATACCGCCAGCTGATTTCCGGCATATTTTTTATCGGCAAAAACATCAACTATATAAAAAGGTAAACTCATTGTTCTTATTTTTTTCTTCTTAGAGAATTAAGAGGAAAGAGACAAGACATTTATAAATCTTGCTTGCATCTTCTCTCTAAAATTATCTTATTTATTAATTGATGAATTCGTTTTAGACTCTTCTAATTTAATCGCACTTAACTCTTTTTTAGCTTCATCTACCACATCCGGATAATCTGTAAAATTGTTAATCACGTTATCTAAAATATAAGTTGCCTGATAGCTGTCTTTTAAACCGTAGAAGTTTTTCGCCATTAAAACCAAACCTTTTGCTCCGTAATATTTATAAGCAGAATAACTTTTGGCTAGTTTTTGAACCGCAGTATTTGATGCTTCAAATTTTCCTTCTTTTGTTTTAAAGTAAGCATCATAATACAATGCTTCGGCTGCTAATTCTCCTTTTGAAGTTGTAGACAGTTTTGCGTATGCTGCTTTTGCTTTATCTTCATTTCCTGTTTGAATAGCCGCACGAGCTACAATAATTTGTGCATCGGCTTTTACGTTGGCATCAGATTTAGGATTTGCTAATACTTTTTCAGCCGCAATTACTGAATTATCATAGTCTTTTTTGTCATAATAACATTTCATCAGGTTAGCCTGAGCAAAGTTTTTATTTTGAGGATAATCTGCTTCACTTTCTAAACGAACTAAAACCGGAATTGCTTTATCACAATCTTTTGCTTTTAAATAAATCTGAGCCAGTCTGTTTAGCGCCTGCTCTGTAAATTCGCTTCTTGGCTGTTCGATTACATATTGATAATTAGAAACTGATTTAGTTTCAGAACCTTCTGCATAATACAATTGTGCTAAGTAAAAATTAGCTTCTAAAGCGTGTAAACCAGCAGGGAATTTGCTTATGTAACCTGCAAAACCTGTAATTGCAGCTTTGCTGTTGCTTTGACTGTATTGTTTAAACGCGGCATCGTAAGTATCATTATCCAGTTCTGCATCTGTAACCGAAACGAAATCTAAAGTTTTAACCCATGATGCATATTCATCTACTCTTCCTGAATCAACATAAATTAATCTGGCTGTAGAAACAGCTTCAAGGGCTTCCGGCGTTTTTGGGAACTCAGCCGCTACTTTTTTGAATTTTGTAAGTGCTTGTTCATCACGATCTGAATTGTAATAAATTAAACCTTGTTTTAAGATTGATTTTGATGTAAACGAACCGTTTTTATATTCTGAAATTAACTGATCGTAGGTTTTAATCGCTAAATCATTCTTTTTATCAGCCACATACGTATTTCCTAATTCAAACAAAACATCATCGCGGTATTCTGATTTTTTATACATTTTCAGGAAATTGTTCAGTTCACTGATTTTTTGATCATTTTTAGACATAAAACCGTATGAAAGTGCTTTTTGAAACTGAGCATAATCAGCATCGACACTTTTTCCGTCCATTGCTTTTCCATACGCTTCCATTGCCTGCGTATATTTCGAATTCACAAAACGTGAATCTCCTAAACGCAAGTACGAATCATTTAAACGTACTTTATCTTCTTTATTATTTTCGATCTGTGCCTGAAATGAACTAGCAGCCTGATCGTATTCTTTTAATTTAAAATACGTGTAACCAATATTGTAATTGATGTTTTTGTATTCGTCTGTAGATTTAGCAGCCGGAAGTCCTGCAAATTGTTTGTAGGTCAGCAATGCATTCTGCATATCATCATTAAGATATTCCGTTTCTGCTTTCCAGAATGTAGCGCGTGCAGTAAATTCAGGCGTTTTTTGTTCGCTTGCAGCACTTTTAAACATTTTTCCGGCTTCAGTATAATTCGATTCATTATACAATTCAACTCCTCTGTAAAAAAGTACTTTTTGATATGCCGTTTTATTTTCGGCAGTTCTGTTTTTTTCTAATAATGCTAAAGCTTCTTTGTAATTTTTAGTCGAAATATAAGAATCGACTAAAAGTTTTTCAACTTCTGCCCTGTTTGAATTGTTTGGATATTTTTTTAAGAAATCAAGTAAAATTCCCGGAACGGTTTGATACGCATTTCCAATATCGTAACTCACTTTAGCATAATTTAAAGCTGCATCTTCCTGAATTTGTGCATTAAAATCCATTTCTGATGCATTCTTAAATGCATTTAAAGCTTCTTGTTTTTTACCTGTATTTAAATAACTTAAACCTAAATGATAATAGGCATTTTGAGCTACGAAATCTTTTCCTTCAATAATTTTATTGAATTGAGAAATCGCTTTTTCGTAATTTTTCTGCTCGTAATACGCATAACCTAACTGGTAGAAATCAGTATTATTCCATTTTCCTTTTTTCCCTGCATACTGTTCTAAATAAGGAATGGCTTTATCGTATTGTTTTAAATTGAAATAACTTTCACCAATAATTTTATTCAATTCTGATTTTTCCATTTCATTTGATTTCGCCATTGCTTTTTGGCCCAAATCAATTGCTTTTTGGAAATTTCCTAGTTTAAAATTCATATCAGCCTGATAGTACGAAAGTTTCTCTTTGTATTTTTCTTCGCCCGAAACCTCATCAAAATACTTCGTTGCTTCCTTGTAATCGTCGCCTTCATACGCCATAAATCCTAAATAATATTTGGCCTGCGAACCGTATTCTGGAGAGTTTACGACTTTATTAAAATACGTTGTAGCTTCTTTTTTCTTTTTAGCATTAAAATAGCTGTATCCTTTCTGGAAATTAAATTTATCCGATTCTTTTTTGCTCATGTAGCTTTCATCTACTTTGTCAAACCACTGCAAAGCTTTTGGATAATTTCCTTGTTCAAAGAAATACTGCGCCACTTCAATATATGCCTGATTTTGTTTGGTGCTTGTTGGGTAATCCTCTACGAATTTTTCCATCAAAGCATCGGCATTTGCCTGATTGGTTCTAATTGCACAGTTTGCGATATAATAAGCACAGTCTGATTTTACTTCTTCAGTTGCTGCGTTATTTTTTACATACTCAAAAATATGTTGTGCCGAAGCGTATTGTTTGTCATTATATAAAGCCAGTGCTTTGTCAAAATCCTTTAATTCGTAAGTATAAATAGCTGATTTTTGTGCCGAAGCTATAGTCGAAGTAAGGATAATTTGGAATAAAAAGAACCAGGAAAGTCTATGCATTTTAGTTATATTTAATATTCAAATTTATCATTTTATACCGTTTATAACGAAACGTTTCTTGAATTTATTATGAACAAAAATGCAATTACAGACATTTAGGCGCATTAAGAAAAATAAATCTGAGCTTTATAACCAGCATAAGTTATTATAAGCGAGGAGCTTTTAACAGATCTGTTAAAATGAATATCTATTGCCTTTATCATTTAAATTTTCATTCCTTTTTCTAGAATTTTTCTTAAGAAATGATTGAAATTTATTTTGAATCCAATCGTTATCTTATTACTTTTACCATTCAAATCAATTTTATTATGTCACAAACCGTACTATCTCTTAAAGAAGTCACTATATATCAAGAAGGAAGAAAAATTTTATCTCATATTAATTTGGATGTTCAACATGGTGAATTTATCTACATCATCGGGAAAACAGGTTCCGGAAAAAGCAGCTTCTTAAAAACTTTGTACGCTGATCTGCCTTTAACTGAAGGTGAAGCTCATATTGTTGACTTTGATTTGGCAACTTTAAAAGAAAAAGATATTCCGTACCTGAGACGTAAAATTGGTATCGTTTTCCAGGATTTTAAATTACTTCCGGATCGTTCTATCAAAGACAATATGCTTTTTGTTCTTAAAGCAACCGGATGGGTTGAAAAAGAAGCAATGGAATACAAAATTGATGAAGTTTTGGATAAAGTTGGAATGAAAGATTTCCTAAACAAAATGCCTCACCAGCTTTCTGGCGGTGAACAGCAGCGTGTTGCCATTGCGAGAGCTTTGCTTAACGACCCAGAGTTTATCCTTGCCGACGAACCAACAGGAAACCTTGATCCGCAGACAAGTTCTGAAGTTTTAGAAGTTTTAAAAACGATCAATGCCAATGGTAAAACTATTATCATGGCGACTCACGATTATGCTTTGTTAATGAAATTCCCATCGAAAACATTAAAATGTGAAGATGAAAGAATTTTTGAAGTAGTGCAAAGAAGCGTGTAATGCTTTCTATTTTAATTCCGGTTTTTGATTATAAGGCATTTTCATTAGTTGAAAAACTGCATAATCAAGCCGTGGAATTAAACATAACATTTGAAATCATTTGTCTGGATGACGCTTCGAATCTTTTTACAAATGAAAATCAACAAATTAATCAATTACAAAACTGTTCATTTGTTGTTTTAAAAAAAAACATCGGACGCAGTGCTATTCGGAATCTGCTGGCAGAAAAAGCTGTTTACGAGAATTTATTGTTTCTTGATGCTGATACATTTCCTGTAAATGAAAATTTCATTTCAAAATATATTTCTCAGATTGACAACAGAGAAAAAATAGTATATGGAGGTATTTTATATGAAAGCTCAAAACCATGCAAAAATGAACTTTTACGATGGATTTATGGCACAAAAAGGGAAGCTTTAAATGTTTTTGACCGAGAAAAAAATCCATATCTTTCTTTCTTGACTTTGAATTTTTTAATCAAAAAAAGTATTTTTTCAAAGGTCAGTTTCAATGAAAACATTCCAAATCTCAGACATGAAGATACTTTGTTTTCTTTTGAATTAAAGCAGAAACAAATCGAAATAATTCATATCGAAAACCCTGTTTTTCATTTAGGAATTGAAGACAGTAAAACTTTTTTAAGAAAATCTGAAGAAGCCGTTTTAGGCTTAAAAAATCTAGTCGATTCCAATTTTATTTCTGCAGATTATGTGAAATTGTCACATTATTTTCAAATTATAAAAAAATATCATCTTACTGCTTTAACTGCTTTTGGTTTTAGAGTTTTCAAATCTTTATTTGTAAAACAGCTCTTTAGCAAAAATCCTTCTCTTTTGCTTTTTGACATTTATCGCTTAGGTTATTATTGTTCTTTAAAAACAAAATAAATGGCTTTCTTTTCTATCATAATTCCGTTGTACAACAAAGAAAAATTTATCGAGAATACGATACAAAGTGTCTTGAACCAGACTTTTCATGATTTTGAAATTATTATAGTAAATGACGGATCTACAGATAAAAGTGAAGAAAAGGTTTTACAGTTTAAAGACGATCGAATTCGATATTTCAGCAAAAAAAATGAAGGTGTTTCTCAAACCAGAAATTTTGGTTTAGCCGAGGCAAATGCTGATTTCGTAACCTTTCTGGATGCCGATGATTATTGGTATCCTGATTTTTTAGAAACAATGCATTATTATTGTACGCATTTTCCAGAACAAAAAGTTTTTGCTGCAGCGATAGAAATCGAAACATCTAAAAAAACTTTTCCTGCGACATATTCAATACAAAAAACAGGCGATTTTGAGATCGTAAATTATTTTCGTGCCAGTACTAAAGAATCTGTAATCCTGACTTCGGGAACTGTTTTTAATAAAAGTATTTTCAAGAATACAGGTGTTTTTGATCCTAACATAAAAAGCGGGCAAGACACGGATTTATGGATTAGAATTGGGATTGTTTATCCTGTTTTATTTATCTGGAAAATATTGGTGCGCTACACACATGATGAAAACAGCCTTTCTAAAAACTCCTCTTTAATGAATTCTAAAATGGATTTTTCTAAATTTCTGGAACTTGAAAAAACGAATCCTGACCTTAAATTTTTTTTGGATTTAAATCGGTTTTCGCTGGCTGTAAAGAATAAACTTATCAATAATAAAACGCTGTTTAAGTATTATTACGACGGAATTAATTTGAAAAATTTAAGTCTTAAAAAAAGAATATTGCTGACTCTTCCCTCAAATTTATTGCAGATTTTAATTGATTTAAAACTTAAACTGGCCGAACTCGGATTAGGTTCATCTGTTTTTAAATAACTTAAAATCTTTATATTCCCGAATATAATCGTTTTCGTCAAATTCGTCTGAAGCCAAAACCAAACAAACGGCGCCTGACGAAAAATTCTTTAATTCTCTCCAAATTCCATTTACAATTAACAAACCAATATTGGGCTTGTTCAGCGTTTCTGTTTTTATTGTTTTACCATCTTTTAAAACAACATCAAAACTCCCGCTCAAAGCAATTAAAAGCTCGTGCTGTTCTTTATGAGCATGTCCGCCGCGTTTGCTCCCGCTTGGAACATCAAACAAATAATAGACTCTTTTTGAAACAAACGGAATCGTATCCTTTTCAATAACAGCAAGGTTTCCTCGACGATCTTGAATTTTTGGAATTTCAATTAATTGAATATCGGCATTTGTGGTCATAATTTGCTTTTAGTTATTTCTTTAAATTTTGAAATTCCGTTTATTCCTGCTTTAATTTTTTTTGGTATTTCCGATATTTTAATACTTTTTCTTCGAATTAAAAAAAAGACATATTTGATAAGCCAAACATAAGCAAAATTATGGTACAGCTTATAAAATAAAGCCGATCTGGCGTAAATTATAGAATCTGAACCTTCGTTTTTTCCCGATGAAAATTGCGGATGCGAAACGATAATTTCAGGATTAAAACTAACTTTTAAGTTTTGGCTTAAAGCCGATTTTAAAAACAAAAACTCTTCGGCAGTTTCAAAAAAAGAACCAAGCCCGAAGTTTTCATCAAACCAAATATTGCTTTCCTTTATATCATTTAATTTAAAAGCAATTTCGATTGAACTTACATTCCAGATGCTTTTTTGGTCATGAATAAAAGTTTTAATTGCCTTTTTTTGCGGCTCGGTATCTCCAATTCTCACATGATTAAAGGTAATAATACTTGTTTTCGAATCTTTTTCGAAAGCAGAAAAAATCTTCGTTTTTAAATTTTCTGTAAAAACGACATCATCGTCTGTAAAAAGGCAAATGTTTTTTGATGCATTCTGAATCGCTTTATTTCTGCTTTTCGACAAGCCTTTTTCATTGCTGTTTAAAACCCTAACCGAATCAAAATCAGATTGTAAAAAAGTATTCTCGGTTTGATTTACAATCAATAAATTAAAAGTTGAAAAATGCTCAAACGGAAACATGGGCTGTAAAAAATCTAAATTGCGCTTATCTTTGGTCGCAATTAGAATTTCAAAATCATTTTCAGAAAAAACATTTAACATTTTCATATATATTTACGTAAATATAAATATTTCCCGCAGAAATGAGAATACTATTGGTAGGAGAATACAGCCGATTACATAATTCTTTAAAAGAAGGATTAGAAGCCTTACAACACGAAGTTTCGATTATTGCAACGGGCGATAATTTTAAAAAATTTCCTGTTGATTATTCTATTCACCCAAAGTTTTTTCTGGACAATAAATTTTTAGTTTTTTGCAATAAAGTTCTCTTCCGAATTTTTAAAACTGATTTACAATTGGCCGAAAAAGGAATTCGGTTTTGGTTCTTTCTTTCAAAATTAAAAAACTACGATGTTGTACAATTAATCAACTCTAATGCGATTGAAACGTATCCTTTTTTTTCAAAATACCTTTTGAAAAAGCTTTTCAATCAAAACAAAAAAAGCTTTTTATTGGTTTGCGGCGAAGATACTCCGGTTATTGATTTTTTATTAAAAGATGAAGTAAAGTATTCGATTTTGACACCTCTTTTACAAAACAAAAAATTAGCGCCCAACTATCGTTTTTCATTAAAATATACGCGTAAAAACTATCGCGATTTATATGATTTTGTCAGCAAAAAAGTTTCTAAAATAATGGTTTCTGATTTTGATTATAAAATTGCATTACCCGAAAAAACATTGATTCCAAACCCGGTAAACAAAGATAAAATTACTTTTCAAGCTACAGCTGTTTTTGATAAAGTAATTATATTTCTGGGAAAAAATAACAGCAGCGCCATTAAAAAAGGAACAGTATTTTTTGAAGAAGCTGTTTCGATAATTCAAAAAAAATATGGTTCTAAAGTCGATATTATAAAAGTTGAAGATGTGCCGTATAACGAATATATCGCTTTATATAATCAGTCTCATATTTTACTGGATCAGGTTTACGGCTACGATCAAGGCTATAATGCCTTGGAAGCAATGGCAAAAGGAAAAGTAGTTTTTACCGGAGCTGAAGATGAGTTTACAGCACATTATAATTTAACTGAAAGAGTTTGTGTAAATGCAATTCCTGATGTTGATTATCTAGTAAACGAATTGTCTTTTTTAATTGAAAATCCGGATGAAATTGAGGCAATAGGAAAACGTGCCAGAGCTTTTATAGAGCAAGAACATGATTATATAAAAATTGCACAAAAATACCTTGATGCCTGGAATTTGAAATAAACTAAACTTCAAGTTTTTTTCTCTTATTTAAAATATTTTTCCTGACAAATAAAATAACAACCAGCATCATAATATATTCAAAAGGAAAGCTGAATCTTGCATTGCCGCCATACGTAACTAAAGCCTGCAATACGGAGGTTAGAAAAATAATCGTGGTAAAAAGAAGTTCTTTTGTAATACTGCGATTCTTTAAAAACAAACCAAAATGATACGGAATTAAAAGCACAAAAAAGACTTTAAAAATCCAGATTAATACTGTTTGAAAATACCAGATTCCTAAAAATATTTTGTTTACAAAAGGCAGAGAAAAACTATCGTAATCCCAATATATTTTTGGCTTCCAGAAATCAAACCAAGATCTAAAAACAACTTGTTTTACATATTCCAGCGGATTCTTTTTTATCGTCGCTTTAGCATAACCGCCAAGTTCTGCCGAAAGTAAGGCAAAATTACCCGCTGTTTTGGGCAGTAATTCGGTTTGAGCATCCCAAATCGTCATCGCAATATCGGTTTGAAGATGTGGTTCTAATTGGTTATTTTCAGCTATTAATTTATCCCGGTGTTTGGCATAAATCGATCCAATCCATTGGTATTCCGGTGTTGTTTTTTCGGCAAAATAAACACAGTTTTGAGATAAATTAAGTCCGAAAAATGTGGTCGAAACAAAATATCCGGTATTTATATTATTTACATAAGACCATCCAAAATAAGAAATTAAAGCAAACAGTAAAATAATGAGTTTAGAATTTATAATCTTTGAAATTTTAAAATTCTTCGCCACACTAAACCCATAAATAACAAATGGAATAAAAGCATAAAATGGTTTAATCAAAACAAGTATACCAAGAACTAATGCGACGATAAAGTCTCTTTTAAAACTTTTATTTTCTAAATAATCAGCAGCTAAATAGTAAAATAATACCGAAACAAAAAAGAGGGTTACAGATTCTACCAATATTATTCTTTCGTAAAAATGAATCTGGAGAAAGCTTTGTAAAAAAAGCGTAATATATAATGCTGCTTTTGAATCGAAATTTAGTTTTAAAATGGTTTTATACCAATAAACAGAAGTAAAAATCCCTAAAACAACCTGATACACAACGGTCAAGATTGTAGAACCTAATGCTAAAGCAATAAATAACGGATATCCCGGAGTTCTTTCTCCGTTATAAAAACTGAGATCGAAGCTTAAGATTTTTTCAGCTAAAAATAAATATCCTTCAGAATCAGGAAACAACGTTACGTGAAAATACAAAATGGATAATAAAGCACGAAAAAGGAATCCTGCGCAAATTAAAACTCTAATTTCTTTTGTAAAAAATGGATTCAAAAATTTAATATTTAGCATTTATAAAAATAGAATTCAAGGCGTTTTAATTTCATCCTGAGCAAATATAACTTCAATAAAAATAGTACAAATGATCGAAATATGATTCTATTTAAATTAAGCATTTTCTAAAATAAACCGCTAACACTACAAAATAAAGAAAGTTGTCTAAAGCCTGAGCCATAACCATTCCTTCTATTCCATAATAATTCACAAAAAGCAGACTCAAAAAATACAAAGTGCCAAGAGAAAACAATTCTGTAATAATAAAAGCTTTCGTCAGCTTTTTGGCAAAAAACTGATATCCCAAAATTAATGCTGCTACTTTAAAAACATCACCAATTAACTGCCAGAAAAAAAGCGATGTCACGGGTAAAAATTCTTTGGTAAACAATAATTGAATTATGAAATAGCGGCTAAAATAAATTACAAGTAAGCCAAAACAAAAAACAGGCAAAATTGTTTTATAAAACTGCCAAAAAATAGATTTTGTTTGGTCATTATCCTGAGCTTTTGAAAGTTTTGGCAAAAAATAAACAGTTAGAATTGTACTTACGAAGAGTAAATAATAAGATGAAATTCGGGTCATGGTTTCCCAAAAACCGGCTTGATCTAATCCTAACTTTTCAATAAGATTATTTCGAACGGCTAATAAAACTATTGGACCTAAAACAGAGGATACCAAAGCCATTAAGGAATAAGGCAGTAAGTTTTTTATAATGGTAAAATCATATGATTGCAGGCGAATAATTTTTAGAAATTGAATCTCTTTCTGTACAAAATAAAAAGTGACAAAAAACAATAATGATGGTGTTATTACAATGGCTAATAAAGCTCCTAAAGTGTGGAATTTTAATATCATGACCAGAGAAACCGCCAGACCAATTAAGTTTCCTGTAATGTTTACCCAAATTACTTTTGTGAATTTACTTAAACCATTTAAAACGGAAAGCAGAAAAACAGAAACGGTATACCAAGGTAAAGCAAGTGCCAGAACTCTAAATACTAGAGCATTATCTCCGTTGTGTTCTAAAATTTTATCATTCCAAAAGGAAGCAAAAAAATACAAAATACCGCTTAAAATAAGTGCAGTGCAGACTAAACTAATAAAAACTGTTGCGATTATTTTTTTTAATTCTTCTTCATTCTTTTGATTTTCGGCAATATATTTTACTATTCCGTTCTGAAAACCCAATATTGAAATACTTTCTAAAGAAGTCAAGAAATTACGAAGATTACCCACCAAAGCCATTCCGCCGGGTCCCACAAAAATGGCCAGTATTTTTGAAGTTATTAATCCAATCCCTATTTTAAGTCCTACGCTAAAACTGTTTAACGAAGTGATCTTAAACAAAGTAGAATTGACTATTTTTTTTACTGCCCTCAAACTAATATTTATTTAAAACGGCAACAATAAAATCAACTTCTTGATCTTCAAGAACCGGGCTCATTGGCAGACTTAAAACTTCGTTATGGATTTTCTCTGTTATGGGAAAAGATAAAGTATTCCATCCCGAAGTTTCGGAAGAAAAAGCATTTTGTTTGTGCGGCGGAACCGGATAATGAATAACAGTTTGAATATTATTTTGAACTAAATAATTTTGTAAATCTTCTCTGTTTTCCGTTCGAATAACAAATAAATGAAAAACATGATTATTAGAAAAATTCCAATCAGGAAGTATAATTTTTTCGTTTTTTATTTCAGCTGAATATCGTTTTGCAATGTTTCTTCTTTTCTGATTATCGGCGTCTAAATTGGGAATTTTTAGGTTTAAGAAACCAGCCTGTAATTCATCTAATCTCGAATTTACACCAACATAATCATTATAATATTTTTTTTGGGATCCATAATTGCGAAGTGAAAAAAGCATTTTTGCCAATTCAGCATCATTTGTAGTTACAGCTCCTCCATCGCCCAGACAGCCTAAATTTTTCCCCGGATAAAAACTGTATGCAGATGCTGAGTTTAAATTATTAATTGTTAATGGTTGATTGTTAATGGCTCCGTGAGATTGTGCACAATCTTCTACAACAACAAGATTATGTTTTTGTGCAATTTCATTTATTTTCTCCATTTCAGCTAATTGTCCGTATAAATGAACGGCTAAAATGGCTTTTGTTTTTGATGTGATTTTTTCGGGAATTAAATCCGGATTTATATTGTAGGTTTCTAATCTTGGTTCAACCAAAACAGGAATCAAATCGGCTTGCAGAATGGCCAGAATACTGGCAATATAAGTATTTGCCGGAACTATAACTTCATCACCTTTTTTGAGTATTCCGAGTTCGATATAGCCTTTAAAAATTAAAACCAAAGCATCAAAACCATTCCCTACTCCAATACAATATTCAGAGTGGCAATATTCGGCGAAAGCTTTTTCAAAATTTTCAACTTCTTTTCCTAAAATATACCAGCCGTTGTCTAAAACCGTTTTCAGTTTTTCCTGAAAAGCAGTTTCGTATGGCTGATTTATTTTTTTTAGATCCAGAAATGAAATCATTGGTTTGGTTTTTTAGACAAAAATACCATTTAACGTAGTATAATTTGAAGTTTCGATTTCATAAAAATCATGAATTATCGTGCCTGCTCCAAAACTTTCTTTCCAATACGTTAATCCTTCGTTTAGATTTTTCCCTTGATTTTCATTCGAAATTCCGAAATCAAAAAACCGTTTATGTGCAAATCTTTCCTGAATTAAATACTGAAAAAGGAAATCTAAACTTCCTAAATCTTCTATATTCGGATTTTTAGAAATGTACTGGCAATGTGCTGTCGTTTCGGTTTCAAAAACTGTGGTTCCGCCCACAATTTTATCTTCAAAATAAACATTAAATTGATGAATATTTTCTGGAAAAAGAGACTGAAGATGGTTCATTTCTTCTATCGAATGAACTGGTTTTGCATTATGCTTATTATCTAAATTTGGTATTAAAACCTCATTCCAAAACAATTCAAAACCCGCTTCCTCTTTAATGATAAGTTTATTTAAAAGTGCTTTTTTAATGCCTCTTTTTCTAATTTTTGAAATTGATTTTTCCTGTGATAAATCAATAACCGAAAGTGAATCTCTGCGAATTAGTTTTGCATCTGCCAGAAACAAAGTATACAAAATCTCGTCAGATGGTTTAAGATGATAAATTGATGGGATGGTTTTTAAATATAATTTTTCAAAACTATTTTCATTTAAAAACGATAAAACAGCTCGAAAAATCTCGATAACAGCAGTTTGTTTTGTTTCTTCTTTATAAACCAATCCGCCATACGTAAGTCCTTGATGAGAATAAACCGTGTTTCCATTTTTGTTTGCCGGCAGAATAGCTCGTAGTTTTTCTTCTTCAAAAATTAAAAGTGAAAAATCTTCAAAACGATCTTTATGATATTCCATAAAATTACGATGAAATAAAAACGTTGCATTTTTGGCCTGACTAACAAAGTCATTCCAAATTTTGTAATCGTTTTGATCGTATTTTTTTACAGTAAGGTTTTTCATTTTTCTGTCGCAGATTTTACGGTTTCAATGATTTAAAAAGCCGTTTTAATCCGTTTAATCTGTGGCTAATATATCTAATTAAATTCTATTTATGTTCAAAAGCACGCAGATACCATTTGTATTTTACTGCCAGTAAGCGAATAGAAATTATTACAATCGAAGTTACTAAATACAATATATCGTCTTCTAAATTTAGTTTGCGAAGTCCAAAAAATACAATGCCGCCAAAAATGCATATCGTAGCATAAATTTCTCTTCTAAAAACAGTTGGAATCTCATTACACAAAATATCTCGTGTCACGCCTCCAAAACAAGCCGTCATGGTTCCTAAGGCAATACATATAACGGGATGCAGTCCTGTTAAAAGACCTCTTTCCAGACCTATCAAAGTAAAAACTCCCAAACCAATGGTATCAAACAAAAACAATGAAGTTCTGAGTTTATCAAACTTTTTTCTAAAAATAATAGCCAGAAAAAAACCTAAAATAATCACATAAACATATTGAAGGTTCATCATCCATCCTACCGGAGTTCTGCCAATTAAAACATCGCGGAGTGTTCCGCCTCCTACAGCCGTAACAAAAGCAATTATGAAAACCCCAAACGGATCGAGTCTTTTATGCATTGCTGTTAAAGCACCAGACATGGCAAAGGCCATTGTACCAATAATATCTAATAAATGAAACATTTTTTCTTAAGTTACAAAGATGCAAAGGTGCAGAGATTTTAGTATTTCTCCTATTTTTTTAGTGCTATTCTACTTCAAGTATTTATTTATCTTTTAACGTAAATAGGGCTTCTTTTTAATAAATAGGTAATAGAATCCATCCAGCTGTCTTTTACTGCCAGAAAAGGTTTTCGGGTTTGCGAATAAATTTTTGTGGTGTTTTTATACATATCAAAATAAACAGTGTAATAATAGTAAACCTGTGTATTTGCGGTTGTAGTCGAAACATCATTGGTTTTTACTTTCTTATTATTGTCGCTTACTTTTGCATTTCCTGAATTGTAAGTAGTTGAAGTCGTGCCTGAATTCATGGTATACGAAACTTTTGCAGCGACAATATTATCAACGCCCAGTATTTTTTCAAGATCTTCAATTGGCGTTTCATCAATATTAGTATGATCAATTCCGGCTTTATGAAGCAGACTGTTGGTTGTTCTTAAATCCTGAACTGTTAACGGTAAAATATTAGACGATTTATCTATCAGCTTATTATAAAGATCATTTTGAGCAAACTTTGCCATATCTTCTGAACTTTCCTGATTGTCTGCATTTAAATAAGGAACGGGAAGCACTGCAATTGTATTCTGCTTTATTTCTGATGCTGCAACAACGGTAGAAGAATCACTATTTCCCTGACTTACATCAAAAATCTGCGAGCGTCCGCTGGCAAAATCAATTCTGGCTATCTGCGAAACATCGAGAGAAATTGTGAGAGTTTCTCCGGGAAGAGAATATTCTACAGTTTTATCAGATATTTTAGAAATGGTTCCTTCAATAATCTGATAATCTCTTTTTATAATTTTATCCAGCTTTTTCCCGCCTTGGGCGAAAGCAAAAACAGAAACAAATAACATTAATAATACAGCAGTCAGCTTTTTAATTATCATAGCATTTAAATTTTAGTTTCCTTATGTTGGTTTTATAAAATCACGTTTGTTAAAATTATAAAATTTAAATGATAATAGCGTTAAGAAAAACAAATACAGCGTTTTAACTGCATAAAATTACATATGCTGCGTATAGAAATTGTAATCTTTTAAAACTACACGAATAAAATCAGAGTTATTTCCGGATTGATTTTTAATTCCGGCAACACTTTCAATTTTAGCTACCAGTTTGTAAATGATTTCATGATCGTTTTTTGCCACGGCTCTATGAAATGTTTCTTTAATAATTCGCATATCATTATCTGATAATTTAATTACCAAGGGATAAGTCGGCACATAAGCATCGCCAATTTCTTCTAAAATTGTATGACTAATATTAATTTTGTTTTTCAGAGTAATTACTGCTGTTCCCGCCACCATATCGCCTAAACGCTGCGCTTTTTTACTTGAAATAATCGTAATTAAAGCAACAAGACCGTAAAAAGAACTAAAGTCGATTATTCTAAAAAACCATCGCATTAAATAATCGCCAAAACCTGCCTGATATCCGTCTATTTTTACGACTTTTATCTTCACAAGTTTTTTACCAAATGACTGACCTTCAAAAATGCTTTCCAGAGTTAATGAGTAAATCATCCATGGAATAAAAAGTACAATAAAAACCGCAGCTCTGGACCAGGTATCTAAACTATCCAGGGCCTGGCCAAGGTTCAGCCAGCTGAAAACAATTAATAAAACAACGATTACATAGGAAATTTTAATGCCTAAATCTATGAAATAAGCACCCATACGTTCGCCCGGCGTTGCAGCAATAAAATTTATTTTAACATTTTGTGTCGTATTAATAGATAATTCTGACATATTTCATATTTTAGCCCTCAATGAGAGAAGTTGCATTTATAAAACAAAATAAAGAAAAATGGCTGGAATTTGAGCTAGCTATTTTTGGTAAAGCTAAGAAAAATCCTGACGAATTAGCTAATTTGTACATTCAATTAATGAATGATTTGTCGTACGCACAAACCTATTACCCTAAAAGTAAGACAGTTGTCTACTTAAATCATCTTGCATCGCAGATTTACCAAAAAATTTATAAAACCAAACGCACCGAAAAAAACAGAATTGTTGAATTCTTTAAAACCGAAGTGCCTTTATTACTCTACGATTACAAAAGATATCTCCTGTATGCTTTTGTCTTGTTTTTTTTCACCGTTGCCATGGGCGTGGTTTCCGCACGTTACGATCAAAATTTTGTTCGTTTAATATTGGGTGATGAATACGTTAATATGTCTTTGGAAAATATCAAAAAAGGAAATCCAATGGCAGTTTACGGATCGGGATCAAACTGGGGAAGCTTTATCGGCATCACCATGAATAACCTTTATGTGGGAGCAAAATGTTATTTATACGGCATTTTTGGCGGTATTGGAACGTTTTATATTTTTCTTCAAAACTCATTAATGCTTGGGTCTTTTCAGTATTTCTTTTATGAACAAAATGTTTTCTGGCAAAGCGTCCGCGGTATTTGGATTCACGGTTCTATGGAAATTTTTGCTATTGTAATCGAATCTGCTGCCGGATTTATTTTAGGAGCTTCAATCTTGTTTCCTAAAACCTTTTCGAGAATGAATTCGTTTAAAATTGGTTTTAAAAACAGTTTTAAAATATTCTTAAGCACTTTTCCTTTTACAATCAGTGCAGGATTTCTCGAAGGTTTTATTACAAGATATTCAATCGATATGCCCAATTGGTTAAGCAGCTCCATTATATTAGTTACGCTTGGAATAATTTCATTTTATTACTTAGTTTATCCGTTTATTGTTCATAAGAAAATCCAAAAAATAACAGCCAAATAGAATTAATACAAACCAGTAATGAATAGAATTTTCTTTATTTTATATTTTCTTTTCTTTTGCGGTATTTCAAACGCACAGGATTCTTTGCTGACGGAAGAACCTCCAAAAATTGATTCAGTTAAGTTTACCGAAAAAGATATTCAAATTGATTCTGAATCAGTTGAAGCAAAATATTTCCCGAAAAACTTCCAAAAAAAATACACCGATTCTGATTTCGTTTACGAACAAAAAGCGCCGGAAAAAAATCTTTGGGACCGTTTTAAAGACTGGATTGCTAGTTTGTTAAGAAAACTTTTTTCTTTTAACGATCCGCAGACTTCCTTAAATGTTGCAGTAATGTTACTTCGCATAATTGGCGTAGCGGTTATTATTGTCGTAATTTATTTAATTGTAAAAGCCATTATCAATAAAGAAGGACAATGGATTTTTGGCAAAAATGCTAATAAAAGAAACGTTTATTACTCTGATCTTGAAAAAAACATCCATCTTTTAGATTTTGAAAAATTAATCAAAGAAAGTCTTGAAGCCGGAGAAAAACGTACTGCTGTGCGATACTATTATTTATGGCTTTTAAAAACAATGGCACAGCACAATTATATTGAATGGGATATCGAAAAAACAAATTCAGATTATTTATACGAAATTCAAAATCCTAAACATAGAGAAGAGTTTACCTATCTATCTTATCTATACAATTATATCTGGTATGGCGAATTTGAAATTGATGATGCCACATTCAATAAAACCGAGAATAGATTTAAGAATGCATTAAAAACCTTTAGCTGATGAGTAAAAACATTAAAATATACATAGCTGTTTTGGTTTTTATATTAATCTTAATTCTAATTGGAGATTACAACAAACAAAAAACAATCGACTGGCGTCCAACCTACTCTGTCAATGACAAAATTCCTTATGGTTTATATGTTTTTGATAAAGAAATCGGCGGTATTCTTAAAAATCAAAAAATTGAAAGAATTCCAGATATCACGCCGTATGAGTTTTTAGATTCAAAATATAATGAAGACACACTTGTTGAAACTTATAGTGTAAAAGGAACTTTTATCAATATTTCACAGCAAAATAATCTTGACGATCAGTCGGCAAAAGAAATCCTGTATTTTGTGTCGCACGGAAATAATGCTTTTTTAAGCATGACAAATTTCCCTAAAACATTATTAGACAGCTTAAAATTTGAATATTCGTCTAACTTACTGCAAACCAAAGATGCTTCGGTATGGATGGCAAACAAAAAACTAAGTTCAAAAATATACAAATCAACAAGTGACATAGCCGATTATTTTTCTAAAATCGACACCTTAAACACAACCGTTTTAGGCTACGAAGGAAATCCGAAGTACAAAAAAAATATCAACTTTATAAAAGTGCCTTATAAAAACGGATATTTCTTTTTACATACAAATCCGGTTGCTTTTACAAATTATAATCTGCTCAAAAAAGACCGTTATCAATATACCGAAAAGGTGTTATCCTATATTCCTAAAGGAGATGTTTTTTGGTACACAAAATCGCCAAATGATGAAAATATATCAGCTTCGCCACTTCGATACATTTTCAGCCAGCCGGCTTTAAAATGGGCTTGGTATTTATTCCTAATCGGAATGTTTGTTTTTATTTTGTTCAACGCCAAAAGAAAACAGCGAATTGTTCCTATTTTACAGCCATTGTCTAATTTAACAATCGATTTTACCAAAACAATTGGAAACCTGTATTATCAGGAAGGCGATCACAAGAATATAATTGATAAAAAAATCATTTATTTCTTAGAAAGAATCAGAACCGAATATTTAATCGATACTACAAAATTAGATGACGAGTTTGTAAAAAAACTGCATCATAAAACCGGTAAAGACGAAAAAGATATTCAGGAACTTGTACTTTTAATCAACGAATATCGAAATAGTTACCATGGAAATATCGAAGCGGATCTAATCCGGATTAATAATGCCATAGAAAAGATTTTACATTAAAAAACAGAATACTCAATTAGAAAAACATACCAAACATGGACGATATCAATACATCACAAACAGAAATCACAAATGAAAATGTGAATTTTGAAACACGATTAAATTTAGCACCTCTTTTAGATCACGTTAATGCGATTAAAAAAGAAATCGAAACCGTAATTGTTGGCCAGCATAAAATGGTCGACCAGCTTTTGGTTGCTATTTTATCAAACGGACACGTTTTATTAGAAGGTGTTCCGGGAGTGGCTAAAACCATTACGGCAAAACTGCTTTCTAAAACTTTAAATATTGGCTTCAGCCGAATTCAGTTTACACCGGATTTAATGCCTTCGGATATTTTAGGAACTTCTATCTTCAACCTGAAAACTTCAGAATTTGAGTTTAAAAAAGGGCCAATCTTTTCTAATTTAATTTTAATTGATGAGATCAACCGTGCTCCGGCAAAAACTCAGGCAGCTCTTTTTGAAGTTATGGAAGAGCGCCAGATTACAATTGACGGATCTGGATACAAATTAGAAACTCCGTTTTTGGTAATTGCAACCCAAAATCCAATTGAGCAGGAAGGAACTTATCGTTTACCAGAAGCTCAATTAGACCGTTTCTTGTTTAAAATTACAATTGATTATCCAAAACTAGACGAAGAAATCCTGATTATCCAAAGAGAACATTTATTGCAGGATCATGGCAAATTAGAAGCTATCAAAACTATTCTCTCTGCTTCAGAAATAAATCAATACCAAACTTTAATCAAACAAATTAGAGTTGAGCAAAATTTATTAGAATATATTGCACGAATTGTAGTCAACACACGCGAAAATGCCTTTTTATATTTAGGAGCTTCACCTCGTGCTTCAATCGCAATTTTGAATGCATCAAAAGGTTTCGCAGCCATTCGCGGACGTGATTTCGTAACGCCTGAAGATATTAAAGAAGCAGCAATTCCTGTTTTGCAACACCGTGTTATCGTTACTCCAGAACGTGAAATGGAAGGTATAACAAGCTCGGAAATTATCAAACAAATTATTGAAACGGTTGAAATACCTAGATAATTATTAGTTCTTAGCTGCAGTTTTCAGTCGCAGTCTCAGTTTACAGTTTAGCACTGAGACTAAAAACTGCGACTGAAAACTGTATAGCGAGACTGAAAACTAAAAAAAATGAACACTAATAAACTACTTCTCCTATTCTCACTTTGGATTCTGGCGGTCAGCTTTAAGCCTGCAGATTCTGTTGATTTAAAAAATGATAAAAATTTTTATTTCAAAACTGACAAACAAGAAATTGAAAGCTTAATTAGAAAAGCTTATCAATGGATTGAAACAAAAAACAATAACACTGATTTTGATCCAGTTACAAACAAAAAAGGAGACAAATACACCGGATTAGATTTAACAGCACATAAAAAAAGAATGGAAGCGCTGAAGAAAACGAATTTCTTCTCACAGCAGTTTTTAGACAATTACAATAAAATTGCACTAAAACTTGACGCCAATCTTAAAAATAAAAAAATAGAATGGCTTGTAGGCGATCTGCCTCCTTTTGGAAATGATTCAAATCCGTGGTGCAGCTGTCAGGATTACCCGGATGAATATTGGAAAACAATGGCAGTCAATAACCTTAAAGTAGATAACAACAAAGCTTCTTTTTATTGGACCTGGTCCTGGAAAGGTGATTTTAAATACAAAACCACTGTTGTAAAAGAAAACGGAGTTTGGAAAATTGCTTCTCTTGAAGGTTTTAATTTTGATGAATTCACTAAAATTTATTAGTAAAACATAAAACCAAGAAAACTTGAAATTAATAAAAAGTTTATATCTCAATAATTTCTTTTTCTATTTGCTTTTAGGCATTATAGGATTATTTATCTGTGCTTTTATATTTCCAAATCTGTACAATGCCGTTTGGTTTATTCTTTTAGTTTTATTGACATTTCTGGGACTTGATATTCTAATTTTATATTTCACAAAAACAGGAATTGAAGCAGAACGAATTACTCCCGAAAAACTTTCAAATGGAGATTTAAATCCTATAAATGTTCAAATCAAAAACCATTATACTTTTCCAATTTTGGTTAAGATAATTGATGAAATTCCGTTTCAGTTTCAGGTTCGTGATTTTAAAATTGTAAAAAAAATACAAGCCTCAGACCAAAAAGAATTTGGCTATGATCTTCGTCCCACAGAACGCGGTGAATATCATTTTGGTTATTTAAATATTTATGTTTCATCTCCGTTACGATTAATTTCGAGAAGATTTTCTTTTGCAAAAGATCAAATGGTGCCAGCATATCCGTCTTATATTCAGTTAAGAAAATACGATTTACTGGCATTTTCGAATAATTTATTTCAATACGGAATCAAAAAAATCCGCCGAATTGGACATACAATGGAATTTGAACAGATTAAAGAATATGTTCAGGGCGACGATCTTCGAACTTTAAACTGGAAAGCCACAGCAAAGAAAAATGCTTTAATGGTCAATCAGTTTCAAGACGAAAAATCACAGTCAGTCTATATGGCAATTGATAAAGGACGCGTTATGCAAATGCCTTTTAACGGTTTAAGTTTATTAGATTATGCGATAAACTCAACTTTAGTTTTGTCAAATGTAATTCTGAAAAAACAAGATAAAGCCGGACTTTTCTCTTTTTCTAAAAAAGTAGAAAACAGAGTTTTTGCAGAAAGAAGAGGTTCGCAGATGCAAAAAATTCTGGAGACTTTATACAACGTTAAAACCGACTTTTTTGAAAGTGATTACAGCCGATTGTATGTTGATATTAAGAAAAACATCAACCAAAGAAGTTTAATTATCCTGTACACCAATTTTGAAACCATGGACGGTTTAAATCGTCAATTACCTTATTTAAAAGGAATTGCAAAAAGCCATTTATTGGTCGTGGTCTTTTTTCAGAATACAGAATTAAATGCTATTATCAATAAAAAAACCGATACAATTCAGGAAGTTTATGATAAAGTAATTGCTGAAAAATTCATGTTTGAAAAACGATTAATTGCAAATGAATTAAAGAAATACGGAATCCATTCGGTTTTAACGCAGCCTGAGAATTTAACTTTAGATGCCATCAATAAGTATTTGGAAATTAAATCAAGAGGGATTTTGTAAATCATTTATTCTTCTAAAAATCATCAATCAAAAAAATCTAATACATAAATGAAACAGCTGTTTATTACTGCTTTATTATTGTTTACAACACCTTTTTTTGGACAAATCCCAAATACATTAACACCAAGCGATAAAGTCTACGGACTTTCAAAATTCTGGGAGGAAGTAAATTACAATTTTGTCTATCTCGATAAAGTTGACCGAACAATGTGGGATAATCGATATAAAGAGCTTATTACAATAGTTCAAAACACAAAAAACGATTACGAATATTACCGTGAACTTCAAAAATTCTGTGCTTTATTAAAAGACGGACATACAAATGTTTATTTTCCAAAAAGCATTGAACCTATGACTGCGATGTTTGGAGACTACAAACTTTTCATTAAAAATATTGAAGGCAAAGCCATAATAATCCGAACAAATTACAGCAAAAAAGATGAAATTCCGGTGGGAAGCGAAATCATTGAAGTAAATGGAAAATCAACCCAAAAATTTATTGATGAAAATACTGCTCCATATATCTCTTCTTCTACCGATTATGTTTTAAAAGATTTGAGTATTTCGAATCTATTAAAAGGGCTTGAAGGAGAAACTTTTATAGTTAAAATAAAAAAGCCCAATAAAAAAATTATTGAAGTGGCCTTAACGCATAAAAAAACAGAAGAAAAGGAAGTCTTCCCTGCAGAAACCGAAAAAAAACTTTTAGATTTTAAATGGGTAAACAAAGAGACAGCTTATATTTCGCTAAATTCATTTAGTGATGAAAAAATTGACAGCTTGTTCGTTACAAAACTTCCTGAATTATATAAAGCTAAATCGTTAATCGTTGATTTACGAAGTAACGGAGGAGGCAGTACCAATGTTGGAAGTGATATATTACAATATCTGACAAACGATACTATTCTTTACGGATCGCGCCAAAAAACCAGAGATCATCTTCCGGCTTACAAAGCATGGGGAAAATACATTGATGCTAAAGACACCATAAACATTTCGTGGAAGAAAAAAGCCTATTTGTGTTATCACGATCAATTTTATTTTGATCTTGAATATAATCCAACTACAATTCAACTAAATGCTAAAAGAATTGTGGTTCCAACAGTAATTTTACTTGGTCATAATACTGCTTCGGCAGCAGAAGATTTCTTGATTTTTGCCGATAATCAAAAACATATGATTAAAATGGGCGAAAAATCATATGGAAGTACAGGACAGCCTTTTTTGTTTGATTTGCCTGGTGGCGGATATGCCAGAGTCTGTACCAAAAAAGATACTTATCCAGACGGAAGAGAATTTGTAGGCTATGGAATAAAACCTGATATAGAAATTGCACCTACTCTAAACGACTATTTAAACAATAGAGACAGCGTACTGGAAGAAGCAGTTAAATATTTAAAAACGCAGAAAAAGTAATTGTCAGCATCTTCTTTTTTCAAAAACTGAAGAATTATAAAAAATGTTTATTTCTTAAAACTGAATAATTAAACATTCTGTTTTTTATAAATATCTTTAATCTTCTAATTTGTAAAACTACAAGGAATGAAAAAATCAATTCTAATTCTATTCATTTTAACCAGCTTTTTATCTTCTGCACAAAAAACAGAAAACATTATCATTATAACTACTGACGGATTTAGATGGCAGGAAGTTTATAAAGGTTTAGACACAGCAATTGCCAACGATAAAAAATTCAATCAGGGAGACAGTACTTACATTTACAAAAAATATTCAGGTCAGGATTTTAAAACATCACGCCAAAAAATTATGCCTTTTTTCTGGTCAGAAATTGCATCAAAAGGACAGATTTACGGTAATCGTGACTTAGGAAACAAAGTGGATGTTGCCAATCCGTATTGGTTCAGCTATCCCGGATACAGCGAAATCATGACCGGAAATGTTGATGTAAACGTAAATTCAAACGGTTACAAAGCCAATCCAAATGTAAATGTTTTGGAATTCTTAAATAAACAGCCAAAACTAAAAGGCAAAACTGCCGCTTTTGGCGCGTGGGATGCTTTTGATCGAATTTTAAATGAAGAAAGAAGCGGATTTCCTGTAATTTCTGCTTTTGACAATGTGGGTGGAAACAAACCAACACAAACACAAAAACTATTAAACGAAATGCGTAATAATTCGTTTAAGCCTTTTCATGAAGATGAATGTCTGGATGTTTTTACGCATTATCAGGCTATGGGTGAATTGAAAACCAAGAAACCAAAAGTTTTATACATCGCTTATGGCGAAACCGACGAATGGGCGCATCATGGCGATTACAGGTCGTATCTGGATGCAGCGAACCAAGTCGATAAATGGATTCAGGAAATCTGGAATTTTGTGCAAAATGATCCGCAGTACAAAAACAAAACAACTTTATTTATAACCGTTGACCACGGTCGAGGCGACAAAATAAAATCGCAATGGAGAGATCACGGAGCTGATATTGAAGGCGCATCACAAATTTGGTTTGCTGCAATGGGGCCGGAAATTGCCCCAAAAGGCGAAATCAAAACAGATTCTCAGTTCTATCAAAAGCAATTCGCTCAAACCATTGCAAAAATCATGGGGTATAATTTCACAACAAATCATCCTGTAGAAACTGAAGTTAAAGAACTTTTTGAAAAATAATTTAGTTTTTTTGTCGTCGCGAATTCACGAATTATTTGGTTTCGAAATCAATATAAAATTCGTGAATTCACGGCAGAAAAAAAACCTTTGCCTCTTTGCCTCTCAGTCTCTTTGCAACTTTTAAAAAAATCTCAGTACCTTAGCGCCTTCGAATCTTAGTCGCTCAAAAAATGAAACAAATCACTTCAGTTCAAAATCCGTTTATAAAATCGCTTGCTTTATTACAGGAAAAAGCAAAAGCAAGAAAACAAACCGGAACATTTTTAATTGAAGGACAACGCGAAATTTCATTAGCGATAAAAGGCGGTTATGAAATTGAAACCGTTTTGTTTTTACACGATTTAGTTACCGAAAATCAAATAAACAAATTAGTTGGTTCGTCGGTTCAATTAATCGAAATCAACAAAGAAGTCTATCAAAAACTGGCTTACCGCGATACGACCGAAGGTATTTTGGCTGTAGCCAAAACCAAATCATTAAAATTATCCGATTTAAAATTATCTGATAATCCATTAATTTTAGTAGCCGAATCACTAGAAAAACCAGGAAATGTGGGCGCCGTTTTACGTACTGCCGATGCTGCAAATCTGGATGCCGTTTTAATTGCAGACCCAAAAAGTGATTTATATAACCCAAATATTGTGCGTTCCAGCGTTGGCTGTTTGTTTACCAATCAAATTGCAACCGGAACAACCGAAGAAATTATTGCTTTTTTAAAAGAAAAAAAGATCAGTTTTTATTCAGCAACCTTACAAAATTCAACTTCATATCATACTCAAAACTTCACTGCTCCAACAGCTTTAGTTGTGGGTACAGAAGCCACTGGTTTATCTCAGAAATGGCGTGACGAAGCAACGCAGAACATCATTATTCCAATGCAGGGAGAAATCGACAGCATGAACGTTTCTGTCGCAGCCGCTATTTTAATTTTTGAAGCTAAAAGACAAAGAGGGTTTTAGATTTTAGATTTTCTAAAAGCCGCTTTGCTCCTTTTTCAAATTTGTATCTCTTTACCTATTTGGTGTTTTTTAAATATTTTAAATTGAAATTGCAATTGAGATTGATTTTTGAGATTGATTTTTGAGATTGAAATTTACATTTAGGATTTAAAAAATTGGAAATTTATTTCTGAAAAAATCTAAAATTTACCTTCTAAAATCAACACTCCATTCCCTTGTGTATGTTCTAACTAATTCTTATTTTTAGTACTTGAACTATGCCGTTATGACAGAAATTGATATAGAAAAAGAAAACAAAGCTATTGCACAGGAATACAAGGAATTACTAAGAATTAGTTATCAGACTTTAAGCACAACTGATAAAAAATTAATTCGAAAAGCTTTTGATGTTGCTGTTGATGCTCACAAAGAACAAAGACGCAAATCTGGCGAAGCGTATATCTTTCATCCTATTGCAGTTGCAAAAATTGTAGCCTCAGAAATTGGTCTGGGTGCGACTTCTATTGCCGCAGCGTTACTGCACGATGTTGTTGAAGATACTCCTATTACGGTCGAAGATATCGAGCGTATGTTTAATCCTAAAGTGGCGCAGCTGGTTGAAGGTTTAACCAAAATTTCATTAGTTCAAAAAGATTTAAATGCATCAATGCAGGCGGAAAATTTCCGTAAAATGATCCTGACACTGAATGATGACGTCCGCGTAATTTTAATAAAACTAGCAGATCGTCTTCATAATATGCAGACAATGGATTCGATGGCAGAATACAAGCAGACAAAAATCGCATCGGAAACATTATACATTTATGCTCCCCTTGCCCACCGTCTGGGACTTTATAACATTAAAAGCAAACTTGAAGATTTAGGTTTAAAATATACAGAACCCGCTGTTTATAATGATATTGTAAGCAAAATTAGAGAAACTAAAGAGCAGCAGGATGCGTATATAAACGACATTTCTGAAGTAATCAAAAAATCTCTTGATGCAGAAAACATTGATTATATTATAAAAGGGCGTCCAAAATCAATTTACTCGATCCGTAGAAAAATGCGTGCGCAAAACGTAAGCTTTGATGAAGTTTATGACAAATTTGCCCTGCGAATTGTATACAAAGCAGATCCGCATGATGAAAAGTTCATCGCTTGGAAAATTTATTCGATAGTAACTGATCATTACAGACCAAGCCCAAGCCGTTTACGTGACTGGATTTCATCTCCAAAATCAACCGGATATGAAGCGCTTCACATTACAGTTATGGGACCAAAAGGACGCTGGGTTGAAGTTCAGGTTCGAAGCGAGCGTATGGATGAAATTGCCGAAAAAGGTTATGCAGCGCATTACAAATATAAAAATGGTGCAACCGAAGAAAGCGGTCTTGATACCTGGCTGAATTTACTTCGTGAAGCTCTGGAAAATCCTGAAACCAATGCTGTAGACTTTGTTGAAGATTTTAAAATGAATTTATATTCAAAAGAAATCTTCGTTTTTACGCCAAAAGGAGAAATCAAATCACTGCCAAAAGGCGCAACATCTCTGGATTTTGCTTTCAGCATTCACTCTGAAATTGGAATTAAAACAAGAGGAACTCGCGTAAACGGGCGTCTTGTTCCTTTAAATCATGAATTAAAAAGCGGTGATCAGGTGGAAGTAATTACTTCTCCAAATCAAAAACCAACCGTAAACTGGCTGGAATATGTAACGACTTCGAGAGCAAAAAATAAAATTAAAAACGTTCTTAACGAGAACACCAAAAAAATTGGCGAGGAAGGAAAAGAATTACTTACCAGAAAGCTGAAACATTTAAAAATTACGCTTAACGAACAAGTAACAAACGAGTTAGTTAACTTTTTTAAATTAAAAACGAGTTTAGATTTATTTTACCGAGTTGGAATTGGCGCAATTGAAAATCAGCAGTTAAAAGATTACGCAGCCCAAAAAAGCAATACGTTTATCAATTTCTTCAAAAATAAAATCAAAAGAAATAAAGATACAACTGCTGCAGAGGATATTCACAAACCAGTTATCAGCAGTAATTACGACATGCTGGTTTTTGGAACAGAGCATGACAAACTCGATTATAAACTTTCGCAATGCTGTAATCCAATTCCGGGTGATGATGTGTTTGGTTTCGTAACGATCAACGAAGGAATTAAAGTGCATAAAAAAGACTGTCCAAATGCTATTGGAATGCAGTCTAACTATGCTTACCGAATTATGAGTGCTAAATGGATCGATTCTTCTCAGGAAGAATTTAAAGCCATTATCAATATTACAGGAATGGATGTTTTAGGACTTACCAATCAATTAACCCGTGTAATTTCAAACAATATGAGCGTTAATATTCAGAGTATTTCTTTGAGTACCGATGCCGGAATTTTTCACGGACAGGTTGCTGTTATTGTTCAAAACAATACCATTTTGAAAAAAATGATCAATGCCATTAAGAAAATTGACGGCGTTGATAAGGTTACAAGAGAGTACAGAACCTAACTTTTTAGGGAAACTATAAGAATTTTGTAACGAAACTTTAAACCCGAAACTTTTATTCATTAAAAATAAAAAATTATCTTTGCCGGATATGACACTTATTTCAACTGACAACACTAAGAATCAAGAAATTGTAAAAAATGTTTTTACATTGTATCTTGAACAAAAAGGGCATCGCAAAACTCCTGAGCGTTATGCTATACTTCAGGAAATTTACGATAGCGAGGAGCATTTTGATATAGAAAACCTATACATCAAAATGAAAAACAAAAACTATCGTGTGAGCAGGGCTACGCTTTACAACACGATCGAGTTATTGTTAGACTGCGCTTTGGTTAGAAAACATCAATTTGGACAAAATCAGGCTTACTACGAAAAATCATATTTTGATAAACAGCATGATCACATCATTATGACTGATTCGGGTGAAGTAATTGAATTTTGCGATCCAAGAATTCAAACCATCAAAAAGACTATCGAAGAAATTTTTGATATTGAAATCACAAATCATTCGCTTTATTTCTACGGAAATAAAAAACAAAACTCATAGTCTTTAAACAAAGACTTTTTCAAAAAATTAAAAAAAGAAAATTAACTACATAATCAGTAGGACAACTTAGATTGTCCCAACGCAAATTAAAACAGAATGACCGTAGATTTATTACTAGGATTACAATGGGGAGATGAAGGTAAAGGAAAAATTGTTGACGTTCTTACCTCAAACTATGATATTATTGCACGTTTCCAAGGTGGACCAAATGCAGGACATACATTAGAATTTGACGGAATTAAGCACGTACTAAGAACTATTCCTTCTGGAATTTTTCACAAAGATTCAGTAAATATCATCGGAAATGGAGTTGTAATTGATCCTGTAGTTTTTCAAAAAGAAATCGAAGGTTTAGAGAAATTCAACCTTGACATCAAAAAGAAATTAATCATTTCAAGAAAAGCACATTTAATTTTACCAACTCACCGTTTGCTTGATGCAGCTTCTGAAGCTTCTAAAGGAAAAGCAAAAATTGGTTCTACCCTTAAAGGAATTGGGCCAACTTATATGGACAAAACAGGCAGAAACGGTTTACGTGTTGGTGATATCGAATTAGAAGATTTTAAAGATCGTTATAGAGCTTTGGCTGACAAGCACGAAGCTATGATTGCTTTTTATGATGTAAACATTCAATACAACTTAGCTGAACTTGAAAAAGAATTCTTTGAAGCTATTGAAGAATTAAAAAAACTAGACTTTATTGACAGTGAAGAATACATGCACCAGGCTCAAAAAGCTGGAAAATCTATTCTTTGCGAAGGAGCTCAGGGATCTTTGCTAGATGTTGATTTTGGAACTTATCCTTTCGTTACTTCATCAAACACAACCGCTGCAGGAGCTTGTACAGGTTTAGGAATTGCTCCTAACAAAATCAAAGAAGTTTACGGAATTTTTAAAGCTTATGTTACTCGTGTAGGAAGCGGACCTTTTCCAACTGAACTTTTTGATGAAGTTGGCGCTACTATGGCAAGAGTTGGTAACGAATTTGGTTCTGTAACAGGAAGACAAAGACGCTGCGGATGGTTAGACCTTGTTGCGTTAAAATATGCAGTTCAGGTTAACGGAGTTACACAGTTAATGATGATGAAAGGTGATGTACTTTCTGGTTTTGAAACTTTAAAAGTTTGTACAGAGTATAACTACAAAGGACAAAACATTTCTCACTTTCCATACAACATCGAACCAGAAAATGTTACTCCGGTTTACAAAGAATTTAAAGGATGGAAACAAGATTTAACAGGCTTAACAACTTACGATCAACTGCCTGTTGAGCTAAAAGAATATATTGAGTTTATTGAAAAAGAAATCGAAGTGCCAATCAAAATTGTATCGGTTGGACCAGACAGAAAACAAACAATAACAAAATAATACATTTTAAACGCTCTGAAAATCAGGGCGTTTTTTTTTGAAACAATTTTCCAAATGAGAAAAAATCCAGAAATTGAAATAACAGATACCCAATTATTATCAGACAATTGGTATGTATTAAATAAAGTTACTTTTAACTATAAAAAAGAAAATGAAAAAATAGAATCGCATATTCGCGAAGTTTATGACCGCGGAAACGGCGCTGGAATATTATTATACAATACAGCTAAAAAAACAGTTATATTAACTAGACAATTTCGATTACCAACGTATCTTAACGGAAACAAAACCGGAATGATGATTGAGGTTTGTGCTGGACTTTTAGACAAAGACAATGCTGAACAAGCCATTATTCGCGAAACCGAAGAAGAAACAGGTTATCGCTTAAAAAAAGTCCAAAAAGTTATTGAAACCTATATGTCTCCAGGATCTGTAACAGAGATTTTGTATTTGTTTGTGGGTGAATATGACGAAAGCATGAAAGTAAGTTCTGGAGGCGGACTTGACGCTGAACAGGAAAATATCGAAGTTCTGGAATATACTTTTGATGAAGCTTATGCCATGATCGAATCTGGCGAGATTACTGATGCTAAAACTATTTTGTTATTGCAGCATGCTAAAATAAAAGGACTTATTTAGATTTTTTGAGTATTTTTAGATTCTAAAATTATGTAAAATACTCAAAAAAAGCTTTGTCAAAATTTTAAACTTAGGCAAAGCTTTTTTTATTATTCCGCATTCCTATTTCAAATGAATGCTATAGCTGTAAAATGAAAATCCCGAAAACAATTCTAAGAATTGTGTAAGGCATATTGACTGGTATAGTTATAATTTTATTTTCATAAAAATACGACCTTATGAAAAAGTTATATTATACAGCAAACGTACTACTTATTCTAATGTTAGGATTAATGGTTTCATGTAAAAAAAGCGACACTATAAGCCTTACTGACAATACAGAAAAAGCAAAACCAAAGAAAACAATTGAACATAAGAAACCAGAATCTAGTGTTTCTTACCAATTTACAAATGCAAAAGAATGGCTGAAAACCAATGAAGCCGACAGTACAAAAATGGATATTGTTTACGCAGTAAACAGAACCGATAAAGCAAATCTTAAAAAACTGGATTCGATTGTAATTCCTTCAGATTTTAGCGGAGATCTGGTTTACTATCTTTCATTTCCATTACATGTTACTGCCTTAGAAGATGTTTCTAAAATTATCATTTTCTCCTATCCTACGCAGACTTTTGCTGCTTACGAAAATGGTGAATTGGTTCGTACAGGTCCAACAAATATGGGAAGAAAAAAAGATCCAACCCCAACAGGATTATTTTTTACGAATTGGAAAGCAGAAAAAACAACAAGTACATTCAATGACGAATGGGAATTAAAATGGAATTTTAATATCGAAAATAAACTTGGTGTTGGTTTTCATCAATATGAACTGACGGGTTATCCAGCTTCGCATTCCTGCTTAAGATTACTAGAAAAAGATGCCAAATATCTATACAAATTTGCCGATGAATGGATTCTAAAAGATAAGGAAAATGTAAAGGTAAAAGGAACTCCGGTTGTTGTTTTTGGAAGTTATGATTTTGACGGTCCAAAACCGTGGCTGCAACTGGCATCTGACCCAAAAGCTTTAAGTATTTCTGAAAATGAAATCGAAAATGAAGTAAAACCATTTATTCAGAAGATTTTGGAAAATCAAAAACTTAGAGAAACAGAACAACAGACTGCTGCGCTCTAAAATAAGACGTTTCTTTTGAAACAAATTTAGTTTTATTTACTATTTTAGTTTGCAAATATAAACTGTCAATCTTTAATATTAAATGTCGAAAAAAATATTCCTATTGTTTTTACTATCAGGTTATTTCGTTGCAGCGCAAACTAAAAATAACCCTAAATTAGAAACTTATACCAGCCGAAAAGAGATTTATGAAATAAAATACAATCCTCAACATTGGACAAAAAGTCCTCAAACAGAAACCTGGGATGTTGAGTTTCGAGATAAATACAATTTAATAAGTGCTTATTTTATTGAATATGATCATTTTATACCTGATAAAAAACTAAAAAGCACCATTGAAGAACAATACAAAGAATTTGGGGAAATTAAAAACCTAAAAATTTACAAGAAAAAAGTAAATAGTATTGAAGTAAATTACTTTGAGTGTGAGTTAGATTACAATGATTATTTATATAAATATCAAGGTTTTATCTACAGTGGAAAAGGCGGTTCTATACAATTGCAGTATGGCGCTCAAGCCGAAGCCATTGAAAGAAATCAAAAGCTTATTGATGAATTGAATAATGGAATTTCAATTATTAATTAAAACAAAAAAGGCATAAGAAACTAAATCTTATGCCTTTTTTGATATTTGAAAACTAAAAATTATCTAGAATAATTTGGAGCTTCTTTTGTAATAGTTACGTTATGCGGGTGACTTTCAGTGATTCCGCTTGATGTGATTCTAACAAAACGTCCTGTTTCCTGTAAAGTAGGAATATCTTTTGAACCGCAGTATCCCATACCTGCACGAAGACCTCCAATAAACTGAAGCATGCTTTCGTTTAATTCTCCTTTGTAAGGAACACGTCCAACGATTCCTTCTGGAACTAATTTTTTAACGTCGTCTTCAACATCTTGGAAATAACGGTCTTTTGAACCTGTCTGCATTGCCTCAACAGATCCCATTCCACGGTATGATTTGAATTTTCTTCCTTCAAAAATAATAGTTTCACCTGGAGATTCTTTTGTTCCTGCTAATAATGAACCTAACATTACACAGTCAGCACCAGCAGCGATTGCTTTAGGAATATCTCCTGTATAACGAATTCCACCATCTGCAATAACCGGAACTCCAGTTCCTTTAATTGCTGCTGCAACTTCTAAAACTGCTGAAAATTGAGGAAAACCAACACCTGCAACGATACGTGTAGTACAAATTGAACCAGGTCCAATTCCAACTTTTACACCATCAGCACCGCTTTCTACTAAATATTTAGCAGCTTCCGGAGTTGCAATGTTTCCAACAATTACATCTATTTGAGGAAATTTTGATTTTACTTCTTTTAATACATTAACCACACCTTCAGTATGTCCGTGAGCTGTATCAATAATGATAGCATCTACTCCGGCAGCAACTAAAGCTTCAGCCCTTTGAACTGCATCTCCTGTAACGCCAATAGCAGCAGCAACTCTTAAACGACCAAATGAATCTTTGTTAGCGATTGGTTTTTGAGTCAGTTTTGTAATGTCTCTAAATGTAATTAAACCAACTAATTCGTTTTGAGCATTTACAACTGGTAATTTTTCGATTTTATGACCTTGTAAAACTACTTCAGCCTGTTCTAATGAAGTTCCTTCGGCAACAGTAACTAAGTTTGAACTTGTCATTACCTCAGCGATTGGTCTTGCTCCATTTTTTTCGAAACGCAGGTCACGATTGGTAACAATTCCTTTAAGGATTTTATTTTCGTCAACAATTGGAATACCGCCAATTCCGAATTCTTTCATAGCGTTTTTAGCATCGGCAATAGTTGAATTCGTTGGTAATGTTACCGGATCGATAATCATTCCTGCCTCAGCACGCTTCACTTTTCTAACTTTCGCAGCTTGCTGCTCGATCGTCATGTTTTTATGTAAAACTCCAATTCCGCCTTCTTGTGCCATAGCAATTGCCATTGCACTTTCGGTCACTGTATCCATAGCAGCAGATACAATTGGAACGTTTAATGTTATGTTTCTTGAGAATTTTGATTTGATACTCACTTCGCGGGGAAGCACATTCGAGTAGTTAGGTACTAATAATACATCGTCGTAAGTTAAACCTTCGCCGATAATCTTGGAGTTGTGTGCTATCATGGTGCAATTTCTAGTTGAATTGCGTGCAAATATAGTGAATAAATTGCTAACTTGAATACTAACTTATTCATAAATTTAACTTTACAGGAAAATACTTATGATTTTTGATTTGAAAAACTAAATTTCAAATTCCAAAAGAAAAACAAAAAATGACGTCTTTTTTTTGGAATTTGAGAACTAGGCTTCCAATGCAAAAATTGGAATTTTATTTTTTAGAATCCTGGATAATAAAGTTGAAACCGAATTGAAAGGCAATACTGTTTGCTTTTGAAACATCTGTATATTCGAAAATATTATCTGCTAAAGCATAAATATTAAATTTCCCAATAGTTCCGGAAACTCCTAAGCCAACATTTGTTTTAGAATACGGATCGATTGTATAAGTGGCTTTTACATCTAGTTTTTCTAAAATACTTCTTTTGTAAAAAGCTGTCAAAGCCAGATAAGGATCATTTGTAGGCATTGTCATTACAAACAATTGTGCTCCCGCTGTATTTAAATACCTTCTTTGATCCGGAACTTTGCAATTACACTCGCCGTCATATCTTGATTCACCAAAAGAATACTGAATAGAAGAATTAAACTTCACTGGACGCCATGTGGTGTATTTATCGTACAGTTTCTCTTCTGGTATAGCTTCTTTAAAATCATCAAAAATATCTTTCGGTTCATTTACAGCGTTAAAAATTGGATTTACTCCATCGTACTGATACATCCCCTTATATCGTCTGGTTTCTACATCTTTTGATTGTCTTATAAATCCAACATCTAATATACTGGCTGTAAACTGCAGATTGTCTTTAAAATAATAGGTCAGTCCGGCATCAAACCCTAAACCAAGACTTCCGTTAAAAAAAGTATTGTGTGCTATATCGCTTGGAATACTCCCTTCGTATTCGTCTTTTCTAAATTTTGCAATTCCGGCCGTTTTAAGCTCTAAGTTAGAATCAATTATCTGCGTATACATGTTGGTTCCAGTGCCTTCACCTGTATATATGTATCCTGAATTTTTGGTTGAAGTAGCATTGGCACCGCTTGAATAAATTTTAGCACGTCCTCCTAAAACAAGTTTCTCATTAAGTTTTTTATGAAATCCAACATGAAAAACGGAAAGCACCTCTGCACGAACATTTAAATCGCCCAAATTGAATGATTTTCCAATATAATCACGGTTTCCGTCTACTGCCAAAATAGCGAGATCTTTTGGAAAATACATTAAAAAATCAAATTCCTGATATACTCCAAATGAAATATAAGACTCGCTCTCCCTGCCTCCTACTCTAAATCCGCCCGAAAAAATTTCTAACTGCTGATTGACTTGTGTTTTATCATTTGATGCTGATTTATTGATAATATTTCGGACTTTATCATTAAAATCTACACCATTATTGGCAAACAAATCATAAGCTGAAAAACTGCTTGAACCTGTATTTACAGAAACTCCGGACAAAAGCGGGACACCAAAATAATATTTATAAGAAACATCGGCACCAGGATTTACAAGGGACGACTGCGGAATTGACGTAAAGTTGTACAGAATTTGTTTGTTTTGAGCAAAACAAGAAAACTGCACTATTAGTACTAAAATTAAAAGTACTTTTCTCATTCGATTCTCATATAAGCGGTTGCACCTGATTTTAATTTCAAATTACCTGATATGTCACCGGTTCCGGGTTCAACTGTTATAACAAAACCTACTTTTACGGTTTGCTTCAACATAGCCAGCCTGTCGCCTTCAAAAACTTCGGTTGGATATTTTATAATATTTACAGTGCCATTGTACTGAGGAACATTCAGGGTAATAGTTTCTTTTGGCTGATCGTTTGCATCAATAAACGTTATTTCAACCTTAAACGCTCTGTTAAAAGTATTTTCAATTTCGAAATTGAGTTCAGCCTTGATCAGATCATCATTTAAAAACTTATTTTTAAAAACATCAAAATCTTCAACATCAGGAGGCAGGACATGTCCGGTTCCATCATCTTCAATCTGATCTGCTGCAACATTAAAATGCGCCACATTGGCCACAAATACAGGCTCTATTTTAAAATCATTAACCTGATCAAAATTTAAATCACTGGAACAAGACAGAAAAAGAACTGCAATACAAAATATTACTGAGATTCTTTGTATGAGATTTCGTTTCATTTTAATTTTATTAGAATACATAAAAACGCATTTTATTGTCAGATATTACTTATTTTAATAAAATATTTTTAATGAAACTTTTAAGACTTATTTTGAAACTTTAAAAGTTCATTATTTTATACTGATTGACATTTCAATTATCAGGATTAACTTCCTCAAATTCCAGTCATAATTTAAAACCTTTCATAACATTAATTATTGGCATTATTTTTAATGAAACTTTCCAAATAATTTAGATGCTTCATTATAAGCACTTTCAAAACTTAAAGAATTAAGTCCTGTTATTTTTTTATTGGCAGTAAAATAAGAAACCAATTTTTCAGTCGGCATATTTCCTGTTAGTTTATCTGTCGCCATAGGACAGCCTCCAAAACCCTGAATAGCACCGTCAAAACGGGTACATCCGGCTTTTGATGCAGCATCGATTTTTTCAAACCAGCTGTCAGGCGTTGTATGCAGATGCGCACCAAACTCGATTTCGGGATATTTCGGAATCAAATTCGAAAATAAATACGTAATAACATCTGGAGTTGAACTTCCAACTGTATCTGAAAGCGATAAAATTTTCACGCCCATTCCTGCCAGTTTCTCAGTCCATTCTGCCACAATTTCAACATTCCACGGGTCACCATACGGATTCCCGAAACCCATTGAAAGATAGGTTACAACTTCTTTATTTTTTTTATCGGCGATTTCCAGAATTTCTTCAAGAGTAATTAAAGATTCGGCGATCGTTTTATGTGTATTACGCATCTGAAAATTTTCAGATATCGAAAAAGGAAACCCTAAATATTGAATGGCATCATATCCTGAAGCCAGAGCTGCACCTTGTGTATTGGCAATTATCGAAAGAAGCTTACTGCTTGTTTGAGATAAATCTAATTCTGCAAGAACCTCAGCCGTATCCTGCATCTGCGGAATTGCTTTTGGAGATACAAAACTCCCAAAATCGATCGTGTCAAAACCTACACGAAGCAATGCTTGTATGTAAGTTACTTTATTTTTGGTTGGAATAAAAGTTTTGATACCCTGCATGGCATCTCTTGGACATTCTATAATCTTGATCTCTTTATTCAAAGCTTATTCTTTAGTACATGCTAAGTTAGTTCCTTTTTTAAAGATAAAAAAGATAATTTTTTCTTATCAAAATTATTACACAATATTGTAATATTTAATTTTATTACATAAAAAAGTAATAATTAATAATATTACCAAAAAATGTAATATTTAAAAACATTCCTTATATTTGTAATAGAAATTGTATACTATTTTACTTATATTTGAAGTTATGACTAGTGTAATTACAGGCGATATAATCGATTCGAGAAAAAACGAATCACAACATTGGGTAGAAGATTTAAAAAAAATCTTATCTCCAATTGGCAAAACACCAGCTCAATGGGAAGTTTACAGAGGGGACGAATTTCAAATTGAAATTGAAAATCCTGAAGATGCTTTCTTGACTGCTGTTTTAATTAAAGCACATTTGAGATCCATTAAGTCTGATGCGAGAATGAGTATTGGTTTTGGAAATAAAACGCATTCTGCTGCTAAAATTTCCGAAAGTAACGGAACCGCTTTTATCAATTCTGGAGAACTTTTTGAAACTTTAAAAAAGCAAAAAGTAACTTTAGCGATGCGTACGGGTGATACTGCTTTTGATGAAAAAATGAATTTGATGATTCAGCTGGCTTTGACTTTTATGGACAGCTGGCTTGTACAGTCGGCTGAGTTTGTTGCAAAAGCAATAGAAAATCCAACACTTTCGCAGGAAGAATTGGGGCAGATATTAGGTATTAATCAAGCTGCAGTAAGCAGAAGACAAAAACGAGCTCAGTTTGATTTGGTCATGAATTTAGATCGATATTTTAAAACACAAATAAAACAACTTAAAGCCTCATGATTTTATTCGTAAAACTGTTTTTAGCCCATTTATTAGGCGATTTTATCTGGCAGCCCAATTCCTGGGTAGCCGATAAAGAAATTAAAAAACATAAAAGTATTTACTTATATGTTCACATTTTTCTTCATGGAATCCTGGCCGCAATTTTGGCTGGAGAAATCAGTTTTATTCCTTATGCAGTTTTAATTGCTGTTACACACGGCATCATCGATTTAATCAAATTAAATTTTCAGAAAAAGAAAAATAAACGCACCTGGTTCGTTGCAGACCAAATTGCGCATATTTTAATTTTAATTGGAGTTGTGCTTTTATACGAAAATAAAACAGTTCCTAATTTCTGGACGAATAATGAATTCTGGATTTTCTTAACCGGGATTTTACTGCTTACCAAACCAGCATCCATTTTTATCAAAACGATAATTTCGATCTGGGCTCCTGAAAGTAAAATTGACAATCAGGACAATTCATTAATTGCGGCCGGAAATTATATTGGTATTCTGGAACGTTTATTTGTTTTCGGATTTATCCTGACTAATCATTTTGAGGCAATCGGATTTCTTTTAGCTGCCAAATCTATTTTTAGGTTTGGAGATTTAAAAGAAGCCAAAGACCGAAAACTAACCGAATATGTTTTAATTGGTACTTTAATTAGTTTTGGAACCGCAATTCTCGCCGGGTTAATCGTTCAGGCACTTCTTTTACAACTGCCCTAAAACTTTTTTGTTGATTGCTTTTATCAACGCTGGCCCTTCGTAAATAAATCCTGTGTACAACTGTACTAAACTTGCTCCTGCATTTAGTTTTTCAATCGCATCGTCGGCAGAATGAATTCCTCCCACTCCAATAATTGGGAATGCTTTGTTGCTTTTTTCCGAAAGAAAACGAATTACTTCTGTAGAGCGTTTTGTTAATGGTTTTCCAGATAAACCTCCCGTTTCAGATTGATTTGAAGATTGTAAACCTTCTCTCGAAATTGTAGTATTGGTTGCAATTACACCTGCAATCTGTGTTGTTTTTACAATATCGATAATATCTAACAATTGCTCATCTGTAAGATCTGGAGCAATTTTTAGAAGAATTGGTTTTACTTTTTGAGTACTTGTTTTTTGTTTTTCAACATTTCTGTTCTGCAAAGTCTGCAATAAAGCCGTTAGAGGTTCTTTATCCTGTAATGCTCTTAAATTTGGAGTATTTGGCGAACTTACATTCACAACAAAATAATCAACATGATTGTATAAAGCGTCAAAACAAATGATGTAATCTTTAACAGCATCTTCGTTGTCGGTCACTTTATTCTTTCCTATATTTCCTCCAATTAAAACTCCCGAATTTTTCTTCAAACGTTCTACCGCTTCGAGAACTCCGCCGTTATTAAACCCCATTCGGTTAATAATCGCCTGATCTTCTTTTAAACGAAACAAACGTTTTTTAGGATTTCCTTCCTGTCCAACCGGAGTTACGGTTCCAATTTCTATAAAACCGAAACCAAAATCTGAAAGCTCTTTATACAGTTTAGCATCTTTATCAAATCCTGCTGCAAGTCCAACCGGATTTTTAAATTTAATGCCAAAAACTTCTCTTTCTAAACGGCTGTCTTTTACTTCATAAATTGATCTTATAATCGACGAAACTCCAGGGATTTTTGAAATGAATTTTACAAATGAAAAAGTAAAGTAATGCACTTCTTCAGGATCAAACCAAAAAAGTATCGGACGAATTATCAATTTATACATAAGAGTTGTGTTGTTGTTATTTTGGCTGCAAATTTAAATATTATAGTTTAAAAAGGTGCTTTTTTAGAAAAAACAAATAAATAAGAGGTTGCAAGTTATAAAATGAAACAACTTCAAGGCTCTCATTCTCCTTCTCTGGTTTTTTTATTATTTAATTTTGAAGCAATTACAAAAAATATTGCTGCAATTTTTTAATTCAAAAATTAGAAATTATGCAAAATGAAAGGAAAGCAGACACCCGAATTCATCTAAGAAAAACAGCTTTTCTGGTAATAATATTTTGTTTAGCCGGTTATACCAAAATTTCAGCTCAGGAAAGTGTAGAAAAAAACTTTAGTCCGCATCATCAAATAGGCATTTCAATAAATCATGTTCATGTTTTTGAAGGCAGAGATGATGAAGGAAATCGTGAAGTATTAAGCCTGCCAGCATGGGGAATTGATTATACGTTTCAGTTTCATGAAAAATGGGCTGTTGGACTTCATACTGATTTTGTAATCGAAAAATTTAAAGTTGAGAAAGTTTATGCAAATGATGAAGATAAAGAAACTGTAGAACGCAGCTACCCTGTTGCCCCTGCTTTAATGGGAATTTATAAACCTAATGAACATTGGAGTTTTCTTTTAGGTTTTGGAGGCGAATTTGCAAAAGAAGACAATTTTTTCCTGACGAGAGCGGGCATAGAATACGGTTATGAACTTCCTAAAAACTGGGAGATTTTTGGAACATTCAGCTATGATCTAAAATGGAATGCTTATGACAGCTGGGGAATTGGATTAGGAATTGCAAAAAACTTTGGAGGAAAATAAATTTTATACAACCCTATTGAACTTATGTACAACGCAGAAAAAACAAATCGTATTTCGAAAAATCTGGTTTTAGTTTTTATTTTATTAATTGGTTTTAGAGGATGGTCTCAGCAGGAAAAAGACACAACTAAACTCATGAATGTTCGATATGGCAGTAAAGGAATCGAATTGCAGACCAAAGACAATAAATTTCTTTTTCAATTGCAAAGCCGATTACAATTTCGTTTTTCTACTCCTTATGATACAGACCCTTTAACTTATGACGATTACAGTCAGGATGCCAAAACTACTTTTAAAATAAATCGAGCCAGACTAAAAGTTGGCGGTCATGCATTTGAACCCTGGCTTAAATATTATTGGGAATACGAATTAAGTCAGTCCAATTTGCTTGATTTTAGAATAATGATTGAAAAATGGGATTGGCTGAGCTTTAAAGTCGGGCAATGGAAAACAGAATTTACGCGCGAACGTTTTATAAGCAGTGGTGAACAACAAATGGTAGAACGATCTCTTATTAACCGCCCTTTTACAGTTGATAGAGAATTAGGAGTTGAAGTTTACGGTCATTTAAAAGGAACAGGAATTGCCGATTTTAATTATTGGTTTGCAGCATTAACCGGAACTGGACGAGGCAGTACTTCTAACGACGATAATCATCTTATGTATTTTGGAAGAGCACAATGGAATTTCTTAGGGCGGTTTCTGGATTTTGAAGGCTGCGATTTAGAATTTCACGAAAAACCTACTCCTATTATTGCCTTTTCTGCCATAACTAACCGAAGTCCGTATACTCGTTTTTCGCAAGCTGGCGGTGGTTCTCTCGACGGATTTGAAAATGGTTTGCCAGGGCAGTACAGAGTGAATCAATGGAATGTAGAAACCGCTTTTATGTATCGTGGTTTTTCCTGGCAGAGCGAATGGCATACCAAAGAAATTATCGATAAATACAATAATAATGATATGACCGTTATGAAGGGATATTATGTACAGGCAGGGTATTTTTTTCATAATGTTTTTGAATGGTGGCCCAAACATTTGGAAATGGCGGCCAGACATGCCGCATACAGACCTGATTATTCCATAAGGCAAAATAGACAAGACGAATCTACATTAGCCTTTAACTGGTTCTTTAAAGGACATAAAAATAAATTGACTTCGGAGTTTAGCTATTTCAGTTTTCAGGACAAGACACTTCCTTTAGAGCAAGGCTGGCGATTTAGAATACAATGGGATATTTCATTATAAAATTCTTACTTCTTTTTCAAATACAAATTCATTTTTTTAATAACTTTATACGACATAAAACACTGAAAATGAAAAATATAAGCAAAACAATAAAAAAAGCAGCAATTGTTTGTCTGTCCGGATCGTTTTTTTTGATTTCTATTGACAGCCTTGCACAACGTCGTGTTGGAGGCGGCGGAGGCGGTGTTCACAGACCTAGTGGCGGCGCTCACACAAGACCAGCAGCAACAAGGCCGGCTAATCAATCACGGCCGGCAACAAGACCTGCAGCGACAAGACCAGGATCTAACGGATCTGGAACAAAAGTTACAAGGCCCGCTAATGCATCAAACACAAAAATTAATAACAGAAATAATTCAGGTAACCGAAATTCTGACAACATTAGAAACTCTGGCAACCGAAATACCAACATAAGCGGCAACACAGTTAACAGAAACAGAAACAATGTAAATATTAACGTTAATAACAGTGTTCATGTTCGTAACAATCGTAACACAATTGTGAGACCAGGACCTAGACCTTATGCACGTCCGCCTTATGTATACGGAGGTTACAGATACAATTGTTATCATCCATATTTCCCACGTCCTTACGTTCCTTTTTATTGGGGTCCCGTTTGGCATCCGTGGGGCTTCTTTGTAGCCACATTAGCAGTCACAGCCATTGTGGTTAGTGTAGAAAGCACGCAGTATCATTATGATCAGGGAGTTTGGTACACCTCGACAAACGGAGGTTATACAGCTGTTCCCGCACCTGTTGGCGGTACAGTAAATAATATTCCAAGCGGTGCTGAAACGGTCAATACAGGAACCGTTAATAACTATTACTACGGAGGAACGTATTATGAAAAAGATGGAGAAAAATATACAGTAGTAGCACCAACAGCCGGAACTATAGTTGAAAACCTGCCAGAAGGAGGTGAAGAAGTTACTATTGGTGATGCTAAATATGTAAAATTTGGAGAAACCTATTATCAACCCGTAAAAATTGATGGGAAAGATAAATATGAAGTAGTTCAAGTTGAAAAAGAATAGATTAATTTTATTAATTCTATAAAATTACTATACTATTAAAAGTTATTTTTATAATTTTACCCATCTATTTGACAACCATACCATCAGACCAAAACTATTAACCATGAAAAATAAAACCTTTTGGATTTTCGCATTTCTGACCATCTTTATAATTTCCATTACTTATGGTGTAACTAAATTAATTTCACCTAAAGAAAAAGTAAAAGAAACAGCTTTAGAATGTCACGAAACACCAAATACTTCAGAACCATCGGCATTTAAACCTACCATCGAAAACAAAAATAAACCTTCAGGCAAAGCTCCGGAAGGCATGGTTTGGATTCCCGGAGGAGAATTCTCTATGGGAAGTAATGTTGAAGATGAAAGTTTATGCAGTATAAAAGGGGTTACAAAAGACGCTGCTCCTATTCATCGTGTTTATGTTGACGGATATTATATGGACAAAACTGAAGTTACAAATGAAGAATTTGAAAAATTTGTAAAAGCGACTGGTTATGTTACTGTAGCTGAACAGAAACCAACTAAAGAAGAGTTTCCTACAGCTAATGAAGAAGATTTAATTACTGGTTCAGTGGTTTTTACTCCCACTCCTTCAGCAGTTAATTTAAATAATTTTCTGCAGTGGTGGCGTTACGAACCTGGCGCAGACTGGAAACATCCGGAAGGTCCGCAGAGCAATATTAAAGGAAAGGAAAAATACCCAGTCGTACATGTTGTATACGAAGATGCTGCTGCTTATGCTAAATGGGCAGGAAAAAGACTTCCAACCGAAGCAGAATGGGAATTTGCCGCACGTGGCGGCAAAACAGGAAACTTATATGCATGGGGAAATGATTTAAAACCAAAGGGAAAATTTCAGGCCAATATTTATCAAGGTCATTTTCCAATAAAAGATGGTGATACCGGCGAAGATGGTTTTAAAGGAATAGCTCCAACCGCGCAATTTGCACCAAATGCGTATGGTTTATACGATATGGCCGGAAATGTATGGGAATGGGTTAATGACTGGTACAGTGTAGATTATTACAAATCATTAGCAGAAAGCGGTAAAACAGTCAAAAATCCGCAGGGGCCAAATGCCTACTATGATCCTAATGACCCAACCGAAATAAAACGTGTGCATCGCGGCGGTTCTTTTTTATGTACTGACCAATACTGTACACGCTATATGGTTGGAACCAGAGGAAAAGGAGAAATCAGATCTGCCGCTAACCATGTTGGTTTTAGATGTGTAAAAAGTATTTAAACTATAAAAAACAGTACGATAAAAGGATTCTAAACAGAATCCTTTTTCTATTTTTTGGAAGGCAGACAGCAAAATATACCTCCTAAAAAAAATGTTTATATTTGCTAAAAATAAAAAGAAATGCAACATATCATAGATCGTTTTATCAGTTATGTAACAATTGATACTGAATCAGATCCGAATTCGAAAACAACACCAAGTACAGAAAAACAATGGAATCTTGCCAATAAATTAGTTGAAGAACTAAAAGCAATTGGATTAACAGATGTTACTATAGACGACAAAGCTTACATCATGGCAACACTGCCAAGCAATGTCGATCACGAAGTGCCTACAATTGGTTTTGTTTCTCATTTTGATACTTCACCAGATTTCAGCGGTGCCAATGTAAAGCCTCAAATAGTAGAGAATTACGACGGAAAAGATATTGTTTTAAACGCTGAAAAAAACATCATTTTATCTCCGGATTACTTTAAAGATTTATTACAATATAAAGGCCAGACGATTATTACAACTGACGGAACAACTTTATTAGGAGCTGACGATAAGGCGGGAATTACAGAAATTGTTTCAGCAATGGAATATTTAATTCAGCATCCGGAAATAAAGCACGGAAAAATCAGGATTGGTTTTACGCCAGATGAAGAAATCGGTCGCGGCGCACATCATTTTGATGTTGAAAAATTTGGCGCTCAATGGGCTTATACTATGGACGGAAGCCAGATTGGCGAATTAGAATATGAAAACTTTAATGCTGCAGGAGCAAAAATTACTTTTAAAGGAAAAAGTGTTCATCCGGGTTATGCAAAAGGTAAAATGATTAATTCTATGCTTTTGGCTAATGAATTTATCAACGAACTTCCAAAAGGAGAAACGCCTCAGGAAACTAAAGGCTACGAAGGATTTTTCCATGTTCACCATTTAACAGGAAGCATTGAAGAAACTGTTTTAGAATTGATAATTCGCGATCACAACAAAAAGAAATTCGAAAAACGTAAAGAGCTGATTGAGAAAATTGCGAAAAAATTCAATAAAAAATTTGCAAAGAAATTTGGCGAAGATATTGTAATTACCGAGATAAGAGACCAATATTACAATATGAAGGAAAAAGTACTTCCTGTAAAACATATTGTGGATATTGCCGAAAAAGCGATGCGCGAATTAAACATAAAACCTATCATAAAACCTATTCGCGGCGGAACTGACGGTTCTCAGTTATCTTTTATGGGTTTACCTTGTCCGAATATTTTTGCGGGCGGGCATAATTTCCACGGAAAATACGAATATGTTCCCGCAGAAAGCATTCAAAAAGCAACTGATGTAATTGTAAAAATTGCAGAATTGACTGCGATTCCAGGAGCTTTTGATGCGGCAGAAAAACCTAAAAGAACAAAATAAAGTGGAAACGAATTCTGACAAAAAACACGTTTGGGACAAAGTCAATCAATGGGAAGAAGAACTTCTTTTTCTAAAAGCAATCATTGACAAAACTGAACTGGTCGAAACCACAAAATGGGGAGGTCCAATTTATGTTTACAACAAAAAAAATGTTATCGGAATTGGAGGTTTTAAAAATTATTTTGCAATTTGGTTTCTAAATGGTGTATTTCTGAAAGATGAAAAAAAGAGACTGATAAATGCTCAGGAAGACAAAACAAAATCAATGCGTCAATGGCGTTTTACTTCAAAAGAAGAAGTAAACGAAAAAGAAGTTCTTGAGTATATTTTAGAAGCAATTGAAAATGAAAAAGAAGGAAAAGTCATAAAACCTTCAAAAAAAGAAACCATTGTTTCAGAACTTCTTGAAAAAGAAATGATTCAAAACCCGGCTTTAAAAGATGCTTTTGAAAAATTTACTCCTTATAAGAAATACGAGTTTCTGGAATATATTGAAAGTGCAAAACAGGAAAAAACAAAACTCGCAAGAATCGAAAAAGTTATTCCGATGATTTTAGGGAATATTGGATTAAACGACAAATACAGATAGTTAAATTCCAATTTTTAAAATTACAAGCTATATGAGACCTTTGTCAAAGTTTAAAACTTTGACAAAGGTCTTTTTTTTACGTAAAGTAATGTCATTGCGAGGAACGAAGCAATCTCACGATGCTTATTACACATGCTTATATTAGTGCGGTTACTTCGTTCCTCCAATTACATTACATGCGTTTTGCTTAAACAAAAAATCCCAAACTCCTTTTTGGAATTTGGGATTTTTAAAATATTGTAATTTAAAATTAAGCTTTCTTATTCAAAGCTGCGCTCAATTCTAAAGAAATAGCTGAACGCTCTAATTTTAATTTTCCTGACATAGTTTCGATTACTACAGTAGTTTCTGCTAATTCAGCAATTTTACCGTGAAATCCGCTTTTTGTTACTATTTTGTCACCTACTTTCAGGCTGCTTTCAAATTCTTTTTCGTTTTTAGCTCTTTTTTGCTGTGGTCTGATCATAAAGAAATAGATTACCACAAACATTAAAAGGAACGGTGCAAATTGACTTAATTGTCCCATAATTAAATTCTGTTTTTGATTTATATTAATATTTTCTTTTTGGAATTTTCTATTCTTAAACTGGAATTTCTTCTAAAATTACATTAACCCTCTTCCCACTTTCACCATTTTTTTACTGGCTTCAAGCTCTTTTACAAGATTATCTAAAATTCCGTTGATAAAAATACTGCTTTTTGGCGTAGAATACTCTTTTGCAATTTCTAAATATTCGTTAAGAGTTACTTTTACAGGAATCGAAGGGAATTTTAAGAATTCGCAAATTGCCATTTTCAGGATAATTGTATCGATTTCTGCAATCCTTTCACTGTCCCAATTTGGCGTTTTATCGTCGTATTCTTTTGCTAAAACAGCTTCGTTTAAAACAGTTCTTCTAAATAAATCTTTTGCAAAATCTTTATCCTCAACATCTTTATACAATTTAGGAACTCTAAATTCGTCTGGATTATCAGTTTTAATTGCTTTTAACTGCTTAATAATGTGCGTATTTACAACCGGAATATCATCAACCCAAGTTAATTTATCATCCTCCAAATATTCATATAATTTATCATTTGGAACAATAACTTCAGCAAATAAATCAGCAATAAACTGTTTGTCTTCTTCAAAAGTATTGACATTATTGCTCATATACTTTTTGTAAATATCACTTGCTTTAATATCATTTAAAAGCAAAATAATATAATCATCATTTAATGACCAGTTGTTGATTTTACGGTTTTCTAAAGCAATGCTAAGGGAATTACTTTCGGCAAGAAGCTGAAAGATTTTGTTTTTAATGAACTTTTCGTTCGGATTACGTTCTGCTGGAGTTGCAAGATGTTTTTTGCTTGATAGATGTAAAAAAACTGATTCTTTTTTGCATATTTCAATCAATGAAGAAAGCATTATCAGATATAAGTCCTGAATATTATCAATACTGTAGAAAAGAAATTTTTCTTCTTTTTCCATATTATCAGAACCGCTTTGATGCATTGCATAAATGGACTGCATTACTTTAATGCGTATGTGTCTTCTATTTACCACCTCGTAAGAACATTTAAAAATTAGTCTGCAAAATTAGGAATTTCAATCCTGATATTAAAATTAATTCGTAAAAAAGTCGTGCTTTTGGATTAGAGTTTGCAGTCGCAGTCACCGTTTATAGTATTATATTAGGAATCAGATAAAAAAAGTATCTGTTTACAGCAGTAAAGAATTGCATAAAAAAAGTCCCAGTCACAATTTTCAAAATCTGAAAACTCTGACTGAGACTGTAAACTAATAATAAAAAACTCTAAAAATTATTTCTTAGCGTTTTCGATTTTTCTTGCATCAATACGATTTTGAGCAATTGTAAGTGCCGCTTTATGAGTTGTGATTCCGTTTTTAGCAGCGTAATCGATAATTTCTAAAGTTGTATTATAGATATTTTCTGTTTTAGACATGATCTCAGCTTTGCCATAATGCTCTAATTCAGCATAAACATTGATGATTCCACCAGCATTAATCAAGAAATCCGGAGCGTATAAAATTCCTCTTTCTTGTAATCTTACACCGTGAACATTTTCATCAGCTAACTGGTTATTTGCTGCTCCGGCAATAACTTTAGCTTTAATTTTATCTACAGTATTGTCGTTAATTGTTGCTCCCATTGCACATGGCGCATAGATATCTACATCGGCAGTATATAAATCTTCACCTGTATAAATAGCGGCATTGTATTTTGAAGCTGCCTGATATAATTTTTCTTCGTTGATATCAGTAATTGTAACTATCGCTCCTTCTTTAGTTAAATAATCAACCAAAGTTTCACCTACGTGGCCAATGCCCTGAACCAAAACTTTTTTACCTTCCAGAACATCAGAACCAAACTGACTTTTAGCAGCCGCTTTCATTCCTAAATAAACTCCGTAAGCTGTTACAGGAGAAGGATTTCCAGAACCGCCTCTTTCTTCAGAGATTCCAGTAACATAAGGCGTTACATCTCTTACAGTGTCCATATCTTTAGTTTCCATTCCAACATCTTCAGCTGTAATATATCTTCCGCTCAAAGAGTGTACAAATTCACCAAACTTACGCATTAATTCAGGCGTTTTTTGAGTTTTTGCATCTCCAATAATAACCGCTTTTCCACCGCCAATATTCAGACCGGTAATAGCTGATTTATAAGTCATACCTCTGGAAAGACGCAAAACATCGTTTAATGCTTCCCACTCGGTATTATAATTCCACATTCTTGTACCTCCTAAGGCTGGTCCCATAACAGAATTATGAATACCAATAATTGCTTTTAAACCTGTATCTTTGTCATTACAAAATACAATTTGTTCGTGATCATCAAAAGATAACTGACCAAAAACAGGGTCCATTTTTTGAAGTTCCTTTCCAGTTGCGAAAGCTGCATTCATAGTGTTAGTTTTAATTTGTTTAAAAATTATGAATTCGTCAAAAAGACAATCCAAACATAAACAAAAAATACACATGTGCTAATTTTTTATCCATAAAACAACAATTTTACAATATAATTGTTTTGATTAAATTGCATTTTATTATAATTTTATTTAATAATAATTCATAATTCCCAATCAATTCAATATCGAATTTCTTAAAAAAATGAAAGAATTAAGCTATTTAAACAAATATTTCATCAAATATAAATACAGTTTTTCCCTAGGTATTTTAATCACCATAATCGCACAAATATTCTTTTTATTTACTCCAAAACTGGTGAGTCAGTCTTTTGATGTAATTGAGAAGTTTCTCAAATTATCAGAAACTGATCAAAAATCTTCTATAATAACAAACTTTTACCAGCAGGAATTAATTCATAACATCCTTTTGATTATAGGAAGTGCCATTGTGGGAGGTTTCCTGACTTTTTTAATGAGACAAACTTTAATAGTAATGTCACGCCATATAGAATTTGATTTAAAAAATGAAGTTTTCAAGCAATACGAAAATCTTTCACAGAATTTCTACAAGCAAAATCGTACCGGAGATTTAATGAACCGTATAAGCGAAGACGTTTCAAAAGTCCGCATGTACGTTGGTCCTGCAGTAATGTATACCATAAATACAGTTATTCGTTTTGCTATTGTTATACTATATATGTATAGTGTTTCGCCGCTGCTTACCTTATATACTATCCTGCCGCTGCCAATTTTATCGTATTGTATCTTCAAACTAAGTTCAGAAATCAATAAGCGAAGCACTACATTTCAGCAATATCTTTCAAAAGTTTCAAGCTTTACTCAGGAAATATTTTCAGGAATTAGAGTTATCAAAGCGTATTCATTAGAAAATCAGCACCAAAATAATATGATTGAACTTTCAGACGAAAGTAAACGTAAAAGCTTAGACCTTGCTAAAGTGCAATCGCTGTTTGGTCCTTTAATGATTGCCCTTATTGGAATCAGTAATTTGGTGGTAATTTATTTTGGAGGCGTGATGTACATTAACGGAACTATTCCGAATATTGGTACTATTGCGGAATTTATCTTATATGTTAACATGCTAACCTGGCCGGTTGCATCGCTTGGATGGGTTTCATCTATGGTTCAGGAAGCTGAGGCTTCTCAGAAACGATTAAATGAATTTTTGAAGATTGAACCGGAAATCAAAAACAACAATCCAAATTCATCAGATATTCAGGGCGAGATTGCTTTTGAAAATGTTAATTATACTTATGAAGATACTAATATTGAAGCTTTAAAAGAGGTTTCATTTACGGTAAAAAAAGGAGAAACTCTTGCCATTTTAGGGAAAACAGGTTCTGGAAAATCAACAATATTGTCTTTAATTTCCCGTTTGTATGATGTTACCAGCGGAAAAATAACAATTGACGGAAATGAGATCAGTACTTTAAACCTAAATGATTTAAGAAACAGTATAGGAATTGTGCCTCAGGATGCCTTTTTATTTTCGGACACGATTAAAAATAACATCAAATTCGGAAATCAAAATGCGACTGATGAAGAAGTTATTGATGCTGCCAAAAATGCTGTAGTTCACGATAATATCATCGCTTTTAACAAACAATATGATACAATTTTGGGCGAGAGAGGAATAACACTTTCCGGCGGACAAAAACAGCGTGTATCTATTGCAAGAGCAATTATAAAAAATCCTGCTATTTTACTTTTTGATGATTGTTTATCTGCAGTCGATACCGAAACCGAAGAAACGATTTTAAACAATTTATTCGAATTTTGTAAAGATAAAACTATAATAATTGTCAGTCATCGAGTTTCTTCGGCTAAAAATGCCGACAAAATTATTATTCTTGAAGATGGTAAGATTATTCAACAAGGCTCTCATAATCAATTAATAAATCAGGAAGGCTATTATGCGTCGTTATATTTAAAACAACTTTCGGAAAAAGAATTACTTTAATTGTTGCGTAATAGATAATTTTTTATGATTTTTGATTACTATTAATTCCAAAAATGATAGAACGTATTATGAGAGAAAATGACATGTTAGAAAAAGAAGAGATTTTTTCTAAAGTATTACGAGCAGGAAGAAGAACTTATTTCTTTGATGTGAGAGCTACTAAAGCTGACGATTATTATATTACCATTACCGAAAGCAAAAAGTTTACTGAAGAAGATGGTTCTTTTCATTTTAAAAAACACAAAATTTATTTATATAAAGAAGATTTTAGTGCTTTTGCTGAAATATTAGAAGAAATGACTTCATACGTTTTGAACCACAAAGGCGAAGAAGTAATTTCTGAAAGACACCAAAAAGATTTTAAAAAAGAATACAGCTCTGATAAAGCAGAAACGCATAGATCAAGCTTTACCGATATTGATTTTGACGATATTTAGTCTTAATACAACCTTAAAAAATACAAGTCCAACATGTAACACATTTTGGGCTTTTTTTATACTTTAAAATTCTATAATTTTAGTAGATAATCAAATCTCAATTTTAGACTTTAGATTTAATTTATAATAAACTTGTAATGAAAAAAGTAATATTTTTAGTAACATTCGTTTTAATTACCGTTTCGGCATTGGCACAACAAACCGATTATGAAACCAAATCAAACATTCAATATTATAACACAGCTATAAATAAATCTGACAGTTACATTAACGAAAGATGTGTTCTCGATATTTATTATCCAAAAAACACAAAAGGCTTTGCCACTATTGTGTGGTTTCATGGCGGAGGATTAACAGGAGGAAGCAAAGAAATCCCGGAGGCTTTAAAAAATAAAGGTTTTGCTATTATTGGCGTAAACTATAGATTATCTCCAAAAGCAAAAGCAGCTAAAGCAATTGAAGATGCCGCTGCAGCAGTAAGCTGGGCATTTAACAATATTGCTAATTATGGAGGAGATCCATCTTCAATTTTCGTTTCAGGACATTCGGCAGGAGGATATCTGGGAATGATGATTGGCTTAGATAAAAAATGGCTGCAAAAAGAAGGAATCGATGCCAACAGAATTGCGGGACTTATTCCGTTTAGCGGACAATGTATTACACATTTTGAAATTAGAAGAGAAAACGGAATTCCGGAAAAACAACCTATAATTGATACGTTTGCACCTTTGTATCACGTTCGCGCCGATGCTCCGCCGCTTTTATTAATTACAGGAGATCGTGAATTGGAAATGTTAGGCCGTTATGAAGAAAACGCTTATATGGCCAGAATGATGAAACTGGTTGGACATACACAAACAAAACTATACGAATTAGACGGTTACGGACATGGAATGACGGAACCTGCTTTTCCTTTATTGGTAAATGAAGTCAACCGAATTTTAAAAGAAAAACAAACTAAAAAATAAATACAATAATTCCACGGCAATGGAAACACAACTATTAATTTTACCGGGATTAGGAAATTCCGGAGAGAAACACTGGCAGACCTTTTGGCACGAAAAATTTAAAAATTCAATTCGTCTGGTTCAGGACAATTGGGATGAACCTGTACGCGAAGACTGGATTTCCCGTTTAAACGAAGCAGTTTCAAAACTTGAAAATCCAACTATTTTAGTAGCACACAGTCTGGCAGTTTCATTAGTATTGCACTGGGCAGAAACACATTCAAATAAAAATATAATTGGCGCTTTACTTGTGGCTCCAGCCGATGTTGATTCACCTGAACATACACCGGATATTATCAGAAATTTTTCGCCTATGCCGCTTTACAAACTACCTTTTCCATCAATAGTAGTAGCCAGCGAAAACGATCCTTACGCCTCATTCGAAAGAAAACAATATTTTGCAGAAAAATGGGGAAGTGATTTTGTAAACGTCGGTCAACAAGGACATATCAATTCAGACTCCGATTTGAAATATTGGGAAGAAGGACAGGTTATTTTGCAACAGTTAATTTCTAAAACTAAATAGTTCGCAGTCTCAGTCTCAGTTTACAATTTTACATTGAGACTGAGACTGAAAACTGCGACTGAAAACTAGCCAATACGCAATCCGTTTGGAATTTTAAAATCCGGGGCAAGTAAAATAACATCTCCCTCCTCGCCTACAGCTCCAAGAACCAGACATTCGCTCATAAATTTGCCAATTTGTTTTCTTGGGAAATTTACAACCGCCACTATCTGTCTGTTTACTAAATCTTCTTTGTTATATCGTTTTGTAATTTGTGCCGATGATTTTCGGATACCAATTTCTGCACCAAAATCTATTGTAAGCTGAAAAGCAGGTTTTCTCGCTTCGGGAAAATCATTAACTTCAATGATTGTACCTACACGCATATCGGTTCTTTCAAACTCGTTCCAGGTTAAATCCATTTTTATTCTTTATTTACAAACCTATAAATTTTGTAACGAATATACCTAATTCTATAACCCATTTTTTTACTCTCGAATTAATTTTACGATACAGGTTTAGTAACTAACTAGAAAAAGATGTAAAAAATGGAAAATAGTATAATAAACTCAAATCCAACTCTAAGAGATTTAGACTTCGATATTCATCAGTTAAATACAGATAAATATATAGAAACGGCCAAAAATGTAAAACTTTATGTAAAGGATTACGGAAAAGGAAAACCCGTTATTTTAATTCACGGATGGCCTCTTTCTAACGAAATGTGGGAATATCAAATTGAATTTTTGGTTAAAAATAATTATCGTGTAATTGCTTATGACCGTCGTGGTTTTGGTAAATCGTCTCAGCCTTGGGATGGCTATGATTATGATACTCTAAGTGATGATTTAAGTGAAATCATAGAACAGCTAGAATTAGAAAATGTGACTTTAGTGGGCTTTTCGATGGGCGGCGGTGAAGTAGTTCGATATTTTAGCAGACATCAGGGAAAAGGCGTTACAAAAGCCGCTCTTATTTCGTCTATTATTCCATTTTTATTAAAAACTGAAGATAATCCAGAAGGACGTCCAAAAGAAAAAACCGAAGCAACTGCTGCCTCAATACATGAAGACAGAATAGGCTTTTTGGATAATTTTGGAAAAATATTTTTTGGTGTAAACATTATCAATAAACCTTTAAGCACGCCTTTGTTAGAATATTACAGAGATTTATGTTCTGCAGCTTCACCAAGAGCTACATTGCAATGTGCAGAATCTCTAAACACTACCGATTTTAGAGACGAACTGCATACTATTAAAGTTCCAACTTTAATAATACACGGAACCGACGATAAAAATGTTCCTATTGAAGTGAGTTCAGAAAAAACCGCTAAAGCAATACAAAACAATACTTTTATTGTCTACGAAGGTGCACCTCACGGCTTATTCTATACCGAAAAAGACAAATTAAATAAAGATTTACTTGAGTTCTTGAATTCATAAAATAAGTCAGCTGCAGATTACACAGACTAAAAGGATTTTTTTGCGGATTAAAATCTGTTATAAAATTTCAAAATCATTTTAATCTGTGCAATCTGTGGCAAAAAATTACTCACGGTCAGATAGAACTTTTCTTCTTGTACACTTTCTTTTACAGAATTTTAGAGCTATTTTTGAGAATTAATATTCTATAAAATGGCACGAACTCCTTCAAATATGATTCCGCTTGGGACAATTGCTCCCGAATTTTATTTAAAAGATACTAATTCGAATAATGTCTATTCGTTTGAAGATTTAAAAGGATCAAAAGGAACTCTTGTTATTTTTATGTGCAACCACTGTCCGTTTGTGCTTCATATTATTAACGAAATTGTCATGATTGCAAATGATTACCGTGTTCAGGGACTTGGAATAATTGCTATTTCAAGCAACGATATTGTAAAATTTCCCGAAGATTCTCCGGAATTAATGACTGATTTTGCTTTACAGCATAAAATAGATTTTCCTTATTTATTTGATGAAACTCAGGAAACTGCCAAAGCTTATGAGGCCGCCTGCACTCCTGATTTTTATTTATTTGACAATCAAAATAAGTTATTTTACAGAGGACAATTAGATGATTCAAGACCCGGAAACGGAATTCCGTTAAGCGGAACTGATTTAAGAAATGCTATCGACGCTTTGATTTATAACCGAATTTTAAACGAAATTCAAAAGCCTAGTATTGGCTGTAATATCAAATGGAAATAAAGATATGTGCGCTTTAAAAAAAGTTTACTATCTTTGCTAACAAACAAACATTACTCATTGTGAGCACTATAACAATATTTACAGTTTCTGCTTTGCTGCTTTCTCTTACAAGAAGGCCGCTTTCTGCTGTATTTATTTCGCATAGTAAGGCCTTTATTAATTAGGCCTCCGTCTATTTCACTTTTCTTCTTTCAGGCGGAGGATTTACATCAGCTTAAACATTTACGTATTTGACAAAAATCAATTTTGGTCGGATATTTTTTTATTTTTTCAAACTACATAATTTTCATTTAACGACCTATTTTTAATAGGATAAGGAAAGTTCGTTCTAAAGAATACAAAAGAAGAAAAATCATTCAAAAAAATTAATAACAATAAATTCAATATAGATATGAAACCAACACCCACTTTCTGTAAATCAGACTATCAATTTTTAAGAGAATTGATTTTAAAAAGTAAAAATTCAACTAATACTAAAGAGGCAAATCAGCTTTCGCAAGAGTTAGACCGCGCTGTAATAAGTAAAGAAAGCGAACTGGACAGTTCGGTTATCAGGATAAATTCTCTTGTAACCATTGAAGATGTAAAAGCAAATAAACAAATGAAGATTCAAATTGTTTTACCTTCATATGCAGATGTCAAGCAGAGCAAAATTTCAATTCTGGCACCTTTAAGCGTAGCTATTATTGGTTTTAAAGAAAATGACGAAGTCGATTGGGAATTACCGGCCGGCATTAAAACTTTAAAGATTGTAGCAGTAGATAACTCGGCTGTAGTACATCATTCTTAATTTTATAAAACACCTCATCATGTGAAGGTGTTTTTTTATATCTATTTGAAAAATAAAAAAAACCTGTTCATAAAAATACTGAACAGGTTTTTTAATATTTTGAATGCAAATTATAATTGCGAGTGAATATAATTTGTTATTGAAGCCATTTTTACATCATCAAGTTTTGCTTTCTTCTGCATGCGGATTAAAATTGGCTGCCAGTCTTCTTTGCTAAATTTAGTCGGCTCATATAATTTATGACATCTGGCACAACTATTCTCATACAAGTTTTTTCCTTCTGCAAGTTCAGGAGTTAATTCTACTGTCGTATTTGCTGGAGCTGCCGGAGTCGCAGAAGCTACAGAAGCAGATTTTGAAGAACCACATGCTGTTAAAAGCGCAGCTGCAAATACTGCACTTAATATTCTTAATTTCATCTTGTTTTTAAATTTAGTTTTCAAGTAAATTTAAAAAAAATCCCATTCGATTACCGAACGGGATTCTAGTTTAAAACAATTATAAATTGTCTTGTATATTCTTATTTTACGTCCATTAATTCAACGTCGAAAATCAAAGTTGCATGCGGCGGAATAACTCCACCTGCACCAGATGGTCCATAAGCTAAATCAGATGGAATTACAAAACGAGCTTTGTCTCCAACTTGTAATAAAGCAATACCTTCGTCCCATCCTTCGATAACTTGCCCAATTCCTAATTTAAATTCGATTGGTTTTTTACGCGGGTAAGATGAATCAAAAACTTTTCCGTTTTCTAAAGATCCTTCGTAGTGTACAGAAACTGTTTTTCCAGCTTCAGCTTTTTTACCTTCACCTTTTTGAATCATTTTGTAACGTAATCCGCTTTCTGTTTTATCAAAACCAGCTGCTAATTGTTCCATTTTTGCTTCAGATTCTGCTTTTAACGCTGCTTCTCTTTTCATTCTGGCACCTTTTAAAGAAATAAAAGATTCAATTGCATTCCATTTTTGAGCTTCTTCACCAACTCTGATGATTTCTACAGACTCTAATGCATCACCTTGAGCAATAGCATCAACAATATCCTGTCCTTCAACTACATGTCCAAAAACAGTATGTTTTCCGTCTAACCAAGGAGTTGGTACGTGTGTAATGAAAAATTGAGAACCATTAGTTCCAGGACCTGAATTTGCCATAGATAAAACTCCTGGACGGTCGTGTTTTAAACTTGGTACGAATTCATCATCAAATTTATAACCTGGATCTCCTGTTCCAGTTCCTTTAGGACATCCACCCTGAATCATAAAATCAGCGATTACTCTGTGAAAGTTTAATCCGTCATAGAATTTTTGTCCCTGAGGTTTCACTTTATTCTCCATATTCCCTTCTGCAAGAGCAACAAAGTTTCCTACAGTTCCAGGTGTTAAATCGTGTGTAAGTTTTACTAAAATCGCACCTTTGCCAGTGTTGAATTTAGCATATATTCCGTTTTCCATTGTTGTTATTTTTTAATTGAACGCAAATTTACAAATTAATTTTTTAATCAATTTGTGCTTTCTGCTTTTTAGATTTTGATTTATAAGTCAGTCCGTAAACTGTTAATGATAATAACGATAAAACCATACAGCCAATCGTTACCGCATGCCATCCGCCCAGTTTCCACAACAATAATCCATAAGCAGATCCTGCAGCGGTTCCTAAAAAGCTAAACGACATAAATACCGTATTTAATCTGTTTCTTGCTTCTGGCAATAGAGAATAAACTCTGGTTTGATTTGAAATGTGAACACCCTGAATTCCAATATCAATAAACACAATTCCAATAGCTATTCCAATTACGCTTTCTATAGAAAAATAGAAAATCAAGAAGCTTATTAATATCAATAAACAACCGTAACCAACTGCAATTCTCGAATTTCCTTTATCTCCTATTTTTCCAACCAAAGGCGCTGCCAAAGCCCCGGAAGCTCCTACAATTCCGAATAAACCAATTGTAGCACTATTAAAGTTGAAAGGTTCTCCGGAAAGCAGTAAAACCATTGTGGTCCAGAAAGCACCAAACTGAGCAAAACTAAATACGTTGATTGCTGTAGCTTCACGTAAAACCGGCTGTGTTTTTATAAGGGTAAATAAAGATTGGATTAATTGCCCGTAAGTCCCTTTGAACTGAGGTTTATTTACAGGGAATTTATTTTGAATGACAAAAAAGATCAAAAGACAAATTCCGGCCGCGATATAAAACATCGATCTCCAGCCTAAAACTTCGCCAATAAATCCGCTTAAAGTTCTCGAAAGCAGGATTCCAACTAATAACCCACTCATGATAGTTCCGATAACTTTTCCTCGTTGTTCCGGCGTACTTAATGAAGCGGCCAAAGGCAAGATAAGCTGCGGTACAATTGAAGTGATTCCAATTAATAAAGAAGCTATCTGCAAAATAAGAAAACTTTTTGCTGTTGCAGCAATAAGTAATGCAATTACAGAGGCAAAAGTGGTAATTAAAATCTGCTTTTTACGTTCTAATTTATCACCAAGCGGCACCATAAAAAACAACCCAATGGCATAACCGGCCTGAGTTAAATATGTTATAGTTCCGGCGCTCGCTTCAGGAATTTTAAATTCGTTTGCAATTAAAACAATTAAAGGCTGGCAGTAATAAAGATTTGCAACTATAAGACCAGTGCAAACTGCCATAAACAATACGTTAGCTTTAGATAAATTCATTTTGCAAAAATACCGATCTAATCTTAATCAAAACTTTAAAAAAGTTATAAAATTTTTAAATTTAAGATCAGATCAAGGTTTTCAAATGATAATTCTCTTGATTTTAAAACTTTTATGATTTTAGAAAATCTTCTCTTGCTGGACCAAAAACATCGGTAAGCATGCCGCTTTCTAAACATACAACTCCATGTACTGCATGCGGCGGAATGTAAAAACTGTCGCCTTCTTTTAAGGTTTCTGTTACGCCATTTATGGTTACATCAAATTTTCCGCTTGCAACATACGTAACCTGAGTATGGTAATGTTCGTGTAAAACACCAATTCCTCCCGTTTCAAAATGTACATTTACAAGCATAACTCTATCATCAAAAGCAAGAATTTTGCGTTTGATTCCTTCGCCAACCACTTCCCACTCTATTTCGTCTCCTTTTATAAATTCTTTACTTGTTCCAATATTCTGCATAGCTTTCAAAATTGATTTTTACAAAAATAAGACATTTTGATGATTTAGTTTTATATCAGTTTTTTTGAAATAAAATCGCAGCTTGTTTTAATGGACTGAAAAGAATTTACAGCAAAATTATTTTCCTGTTCAACAAAAAAATCAACCATTCCGGCCTGTTTTGCTGCTGCAAAAAAAGGTTTAAAATCAATTGATCCAGATCCGACTTCGGTATTCAACGCTTGATTTTGTTTATCCATATCTTTTACATGCCACATTTTAAATCGGCTCGGATTTTCTTTAAACAATTGCAGCGGATCATTTCCTGAACGAACAACCCAGTATAGATCTAATTCAAAACAAACAAGGTTTTTATCGGTTTCATTTAATAAAATCTCATAACCTGTAACACCATCATGTTTTTGAAATTCAAAATCGTGATTATGATAAGCAAATTTTAATCCAGAATCGGCACACATTTTAGCTGCCTGATTTAATCTTGAAGCAATCTTTTTATAATCTTCAAGGTTTTTTCTAAAAGGTTCATCAACCCAGGGAACAGTTAGAAATTCGCTTTTAAGAGCCTTTGCTGCTTCAATTGAAGCTATAAGTTCAGTAGTATTTCCATCATATAAAAAGCTTCCTAAATTATAATGACCGCTTACTGCTTTTAGATTATTTTCATCTAAAATCTTTTTTAATTCAAAAGGAGATAATCCCCAAAATTGATCTTTAATCGAAAAGCCATACGTTTCAACATTTGTATATCCAGAAGCTGCAACTTTTTCTAAAACCGCTTTTACATTTTTTGGAAGTTCCTCCCTCAATGTGTACAATTGTAAACCAATCTCTTTTTTATCCATAGAAAATGCTAATGAAGGTAAAGCCAAAACTGTCGCTGCCGTCAGACTTGTATTTATAATAAAAGTTCTTCTTGTAATCATTTTTGATCTAATTTCAGAAAGTAATTTTAATATAAAAATTGATTTTCGAAGTTATTTGTGAAGTTTTGAAGGGCTGCTTTGGTTTCTTCATTTATAATTTTTCCATCTGCATCTACTTTACCCCGAATACCTTGTATTAATAATTGTGTATTATTATCAAATTTAGCTTCAAGGGTTTTCATAATCAGCTGGAGCTGTTCGTGTCCCATTTCTCCAGATGCCGAAGCAGTGATTAAGCCCGTCTTTTTATTTGAAAAAATAGTAGTCGAAACAAACCATTCTAAAGCATTCTTTAAACTTCCGGGTAAACTGAACACGTATTCTGGAGTGCATATTATTACTCCGTCTGCCTCTTTTATTTTATTTCTTAATAATACAACTTCTTTCGGAGGATTTTCGGTATCTAAATCTGGATTAAAATGAGGAATGGTATCTAAATCTTCAAATATTTCGACTTCAAAACCTGTTCTAATTTGCTCAGAAATATGTTTTAGAATTTTATAATTACTTGAGTTTTTTCTTGTACTGCCGGTTATGGCTACAATTTTTAATGTTTGTGGAGACATGTTCAAATTTAGATTAGTTCTTTAAAAATAAACTTTTCATCATAATCAACTTCAAATTTTTCAAGAAAATTGATGTACTCTTCTCTAAATGTTTTCTTTTTATGATGTTGTTCTTGCTTCTGAATATATTCTATAACGGCATTCAATTGAGATTTACTATATGAAAATGCTCCATACCCTTCCTGCCATTCAAAATGACTGTTTATAAATTTATTTTCATTTATCCACTTTGATGAATTTTGTTTCACAGTTTTCATCAATTCTGATATTGACTGCACAGGCCTTATACCAATCAAAATAGGAACATGATCTGAAACGCCATTTATAGCCAAAAGTTCATTATTATTATTCTTTATGATTCCAGAAATATACTTGAACAATTCAACTCTCCAGTTTTTGTGAATAATTGCTTTCCTATATTTCACAGCAAAAACAAAATGAATATGTATTTGCGTATAAGTGTTTGCCATTTTTATGCAGTCCCTACGGGACATTGATTCTATATAATTATTTTTTTTCTACCAATATTTTATTCCTAGCGGAATAATTTTTACATCGCAAACATAACAAAAAAAGAAAGAATTATCTTTCTTTTTTTTTGTTATTATTAACTTATCATTTATCTGTTCCGTTAGGAACAAAATATCGGCAGCCAAGAATTATCGTAACATATTTTGTCCCGTAGGGACTACATCTATTTTGCTGTCAGCAAATTCATTCCCTGTATTTTTTGAGAATCAATAGCCTGAGGAGGATAGTTTTGTTTTTCTTTTCGTGTAGAGGTTACTTTCCCATCCTTGTTTACATATACATAATTGTAATTCCAATAGTTTTGTCCCGCTATTCTGGGACCATTAGAATTATCTTCATTAAGGAAAACCTGATCTGCATATACAAGAATTTCTCCGTTTTCGTTATCGGGTAAAGTTCTTACGGGAGATCCATACGTCTTAATTAATTTTGATTTGTTTTCTCCTACTGAAACATCCATCGAATTTTTAGTACTTGAGCAAGAAACGTGGAGAGCAAATATAACAGTCATTAGTAGTATCTTTTTCATAAAATTTAGTTTTTGGATTGGTTTTAATCTGCCATTCATATAATTAAGCATTGTAATGATACTTGAAATTAGTAAAATTTTATTTACACAATTATTCTCTAATGTTATATAATTATCATTTAACAAATTAACAAGCAATACATTAACACCAAAACCAATCCATTATCAAATATTTTGACAGCTATTTAAGATTTGGAATTATTTGCTTTTTGTTTTTTAGAATGCCAATTATTAACTTGTATCTTTGCAGCCTAGAATAATTAGAGAAGAAAATGCGAATTGACATTATAACAGTTTTGCCAGAATTATTAAGAAGTCCGTTTGAGGCTTCGATTATGAAACGTGCTATTGACAAAGGTTTAGTTGAAGTACATTTTCATAATTTGCGCGACTATACAACCAACAAACAAAAAAGCGTAGATGATTATCAGTTTGGCGGAGGTGCCGGAATGGTGATGATGATACAGCCAATTGACGATTGTATTACACATTTAAAAAGTGAGCGCGAATACGACGAAATCATTTATATGTCTCCAGACGGCGAAACTTTAAACCAAAAAATGGCCAACAAAATGTCAATGTATGAAAACATTATCATTTTATGCGGTCATTATAAAGGTGTTGATCAAAGAGTTAGAGATCATTTTATTACCAAAGAAATTTCTATTGGCGATTATGTTTTATCTGGAGGAGAATTAGGTGCTTTGGTTTTATCTGATGCTTTGATTCGTTTAATTCCGGGTGTTTTAAGTGATGAGACTTCAGCCTTAACAGATAGTTTTCAGGATAATTTACTTTCTGGACCTATATACACAAGACCAGCCGATTATAAAGGATGGAAAGTTCCCGAAGTTTTAACCAGCGGACATGCTGCTAAAATCGAAAAATGGCGTGAAGATGCCGCATATGAACATACTAAAAACAGACGGCCAGATTTATTGGAAGAGCATTAAAAAGTATTCAGTCGCGGTTTTCAGTTTTCAGTAACTGAGGCCGAAAACCGGGACTAAATAAAAATTCAGCCGTCGTAATTCATCGAAATAATCGTTCGATTTGTTAGTTCTATATCTAAAATATGATCTTGCGAAAAAGTATCTCCTGCAGAAATTAAAGTTTCAATATCTGATGGATTATTAATCGTCAATTGAATACTGTAAATATCTAAAGTATCATACCAATCATCATTTGCCTGTTCATCAATAAATTCATTGTTTTGATTATAAAATTCAATTAATTCATTTTTGCAATCTGCAAGCCAATTGAGATGTTCAAAAATTATATCTGAACATTTTTCAATATCTAAATCAGGAGTATATATCGAGATTTTTCCTTTTATATTTTTATTGAATATTACAATCTCCTTTTGAGGGATTTCAAACTTGCCTTTATCTTCTTTAGAAGTTTGAAAATCTGATAGAGTAAGTTTCGGCAATTCTTTCTTTTCCTTAAGTTTTCTAATGTCTTTTATGATAAAATTATTTCCATGCGATTTGGCTTTTTGTTCCATCACATATAATTTAGAAACTTCTTTATTATTACTCAAATCTACCGTTTCTTTAAAAACTTCATAAGCTGATTTATGAAAACCTAAAAGAATATATGCATTTGAAAGTACTAAGTTGTCTTCTTTAGTTCTATCCACATCCTCCAATTCATAAAGCAGATCATAAATATTTTCTACACTTTCTTTTGAGCTGTTTGATTCTCTAAATGCATTAGAAAACTCAATATATTGTTTCAGATAATTTTTCTCCATCCTAATTTTATCTTATAATTACAATCTGTTTATTACGAATATAGGATTTCTATTTATTAAAAGTAAATGAATACTTATGTTTTACATTTTTTAAAAAGAAAAAAACTGAAAAGTGAAACTAAAAACTGAGTCTAACAATCATTTTATCAGATAGTTAAAATAATTTTCAATTTATAATTCATAATTTATAATTATTTTCTACATTTGCACCCGAATTAGACCAACCTCTGGCGAAATACGTGAATGTTGCTTTATATAAAACTATAATAATAAAATTATCATGGCAGATTTATTAAAATTCGTTCAAAACGAATTCGTTGCTAAAAAAGATTTCCCAGATTTCGGAGCTGGAGACACAATCACTGTTTTCTACGAAATTAAAGAGGGTGAAAAAACAAGAACTCAGTTTTTTAAAGGAGTTGTTATTCAAAGAAGAGGTTCTGGAACTACAGAAACTTTCACAATTCGTAAAATGTCTGGAGCTATTGGAGTTGAGCGTATCTTCCCAGTAAACTTACCAGCTTTACAAAAAATCGAAATCAACAAAAAAGGTGCAGTTCGTAGAGCTAGAATTTTCTACTTCAGAGAACTTACTGGTAAAAAAGCTAAGATTAAAGATAAAAGAAGATAATCATTTATCTAATTGTTATAAAAAACTCGTTTCATATCATTTGAAACGAGTTTTTTTTATGTCTTTTTCTTTCCTAATATCAAAACCGTAATTTTTTAATAGCAAAATCATCGATTTGACAATTTAATGAGCACGAAATAACAATCTGATAAAACATGCTTTTCTAACTAAAACTACACCGTTTTCGGACTGTTTTTATTATATTTGCTCCGCTCGTTTTTGAGCCGACTTTTACCTTTACATCGCCATTCTTGTGACGACACGATTATAAAAAAAGAAAAAAAAATGACACAGAATTCAAAAATTTTTTACACCTTAACTGATGAGGCGCCATTATTAGCGACTTATTCTTTATTACCTATTGTCCAAGCTTTTACTTCTACAGCTGGTATTGCTATTGAAACTAGAGACATCTCTTTGGCAGGAAGAATTTTATCTAACTTCCCTGAATCTTTAACAGATGCTCAAAAAACAGGAGATGCTCTTGCAGAACTTGGCCAATTAGCAACTCAGCCAGAAGCTAACATTATTAAATTACCAAACATTTCAGCATCTGTACCACAATTAAAAGCGGCTATTGCTGAATTACAATCACATGGTTATAATGTTCCTAATTACCCGGAAGATCCGCAAAACGATTCTGAAAAGGAAATTAAAGCAAAATATGCAAAAGTATTAGGTTCTGCTGTAAACCCTGTTTTACGCGAAGGTAACTCTGATCGTAGAGCGCCAAGAGCCGTTAAAAACTTTGCAAAAGCAAATCCACACTCAATGGGTGCATGGTCTGCTGACTCAAAAACAAAGGTAGCTTCTATGTCAAACGGTGATTTCTACGGAAGCGAAAAATCACTAACTGTAAATGATGCTAATGATGTAAAAATTGAATTCGTTGCTAAAGACGGAACTACAACTGTTTTAAAAGCAAGTACTCCGCTAAAAGCAGGTGAAATTATTGACAGCTCTGTTTTAAGTGTAAATAAATTAAAAGCTTTTGCTGCAGATGTAATCGCTGAAGCTAAAGCTGCAGGAGTTTTACTTTCTGTACACTTAAAAGCTACAATGATGAAAGTTTCTGATCCAATTATCTTTGGCGCTATCGTTGAAGTATATTTTGCAGATGTTTTCAAAAAATACGCTTCTTTATTTGCTGAATTAAACGTTGATACAAGAAACGGTTTAGGCGATATCTACGCTAAAATTGCCGGAAGACCAGAACAGGCAGAAGTTGAAGCTGCTATCGATCAGGCAATCGCTGACGGACCAGCTTTAGCAATGGTTAATTCTGATAAAGGAATTACAAACTTACACGTTCCATCTGATGTAATTGTTGATGCTTCTATGCCGGCAATGATTCGTACTTCTGGACAAATGTGGAACAAAGAAGGTAAAGCACAAGATACATTCGCTGTTATTCCAGACAGATCTTATGCTGGTGTTTATACTGCAACTATCGATTTCTGTAAAAAACACGGGGCTTTTGATCCAAAAACAATGGGAAGTGTTCCAAACGTTGGATTAATGGCTCAAAAAGCAGAAGAATACGGATCTCACGACAAAACTTTCCAAATTAAAGGTGACGGTGTTGTACGTGTGGTTGACCAAAACGGAAATGTTTTAATGGAACAAAACGTTGAAGCAAACGATATTTTCAGAATGTGTCAGGCAAAAGATGCTCCTATTCAGGACTGGGTTAAATTGGCTGTAAACAGAGCTCGTTTATCTGATACTCCTGCAGTTTTCTGGTTAGACGAAAACAGAGCACACGATAGAGAATTGATCGTAAAAGTTCAAAAATACCTTAAAGACTACGATACTACAAACTTAGATATCCGTATTTTAAACCCAATTGCTGCTACAGAATTTACTTTAGACAGAATCATCAAAGGTTTAGATACAATTTCTGTAACTGGAAACGTTTTACGTGACTACTTAACAGATTTATTTCCAATTTTAGAATTAGGAACTTCTGCAAAAATGTTATCTATCGTTCCTTTAATGAACGGCGGCGGGTTGTTTGAAACTGGTGCTGGAGGATCTGCTCCAAAACACGTTGAGCAATTTACAGAAGAAGGATATTTACGTTGGGATTCACTTGGAGAATTTTTAGCTCTTGGTGCATCATTAGAGCATTTAGGACAAACTTTAGACAATTCTAAAGCAATTATTTTATCGGAAACTTTAGATCAGGCAAACGATAAATTCTTAGCAAACGATAAATCTCCGGCTCGTAAAGTTGGTCAGATTGATAACCGTGGATCTCACTTCTATTTAGCATTCTACTGGGCTCAGGCTTTAGCAGCTCAGGACAAAGATGCTGAATTGAAAGCGATCTTTACTCCAATTGCTGCTGAATTTGAAGCAAACGAAGCTAAAATCGATGCTGAATTAATTGCAGCACAAGGAAAAGCTCAAAACATTGGCGGTTATTACCAGCCAACTCCTGAGTTAGTAAGCAAAGCAATGCGCCCTAGTGAAACATTCAATGCTATTATTGCTAAAATCAAATAATTTAAGCGCACTTCTGTGCGTTTTACAAATATTAAAAAAGGACAACTCACAAAGTTGTCCTTTTTTTATTCTTAACTTATGTTTAACAAAAGTTCGTCTGTAATATTTAGCAAGAATCACTATCTATGTATATCAAAACCAGCACAATGATTACAAAAAAAATCAGCCTTTTTCTAATTATTATCTTTACGACTTTTACTTCTTTCTCTCAGGATAAATTTACACTAAGCGGTACTATAAAGGATTCTAAAAATAATGAAACTTTAATTGGGGTCAACATTTATATTCCAGCCTTAAAAATAGGAACAACCACAAACGAATACGGTTTTTATTCTATTACAGTGCCGCGAGGCGAACATCAAATAGAAATTAGTTATATAGGTTATCAAACCATTCAGCAGACTATCAATTTAAATCAAAATACTAAGAATAATTTTTATATCAGCGAAAGCGGCGAAGAACTGCAGGAAGTTATTATAACTGATAATAAGGGCAAAATAAACATCAAATCGCCAGAAATGAGCGTGAATAAACTCTCTATTTCAACCATAAAAAAAATGCCGGTAGTTTTAGGAGAAGTCGATGTTTTAAAATCGATTTTATTGCTTCCCGGAGTTACAAATGCGGGCGAAGGCGCATCAGGATTTAATGTTCGGGGCGGCGGTGCTGACCAGAATTTAATTTTATTAGATGAAGCTACAATTTTTAATTCATCACATGTTTTCGGGTTTTTCTCAGTCTTTAATCCAGATGCCATTAAAGATTTAAAATTATACAAAGGAGGCATTCCGGCACGTTTTGGAGGAAGAGCCTCATCTGTTCTGGAAATTTACCAGAAAGACGGAAGCAGTAAAGATTTTCATGTAAACGGAGGAATTGGTTTAATATCCAGCCGTCTTCTTGTAGAAGGTCCAATTGTAAAAGACAAAGGTTCTTTTTTAATTGGAGGACGTGCTTCTTACGCGCATTTGTTTTTAAAACTTTCTGAAGACAACAAAGACAACTCGGCTTATTTTTATGATTTAAATGCAAAATTCAGCTATAAATTAAACGATAATAACAGCTTATATTTATCCGGATATTTTGGACGCGATGTTTTCAGTCTGAATAAAAGTTTTACCAATATTTATGGAAATTCAACTTTAAATCTTCGCTGGAACCATTTGTACTCAAATAAATTATTTTCGAATTTATCTTTAATTTACAGTGACTATTATTATGGACTTGATCTGGATTTTGTTGGTTTCAAATGGGATTCAGGAATCAAAAACTACAACATCAAATACGATTTCAAACATTATATTTCAGATAAATTCAAATTGAATTATGGTTTAAACGGAATTTATTATGAATTTAATCCGGGAACCATTAAACCAAGCAGTGCTGATTCAGGAATTAATCCGGATCAATTAGATAAAAAATACGCTTTTGAACCTTCGGTTTACTTAGATACCGAAAATCAGCTTTCTAAAAAAATTACGGTTGCTTACGGTTTACGATACAGTTTATTTTATCGTTTAGGTTCGTCGACTATTAATTATTACGACAATAATAGTCCTGTTGTTTTTAATTCTGATATGCAGATTTATGAAAAAGGCACACCCACTTCAACAAAATATTTCGGTAAGAACAAAGTAATTCAGGATTATAATAATCTAGAGCCAAGATTTGCCATTTCATATCAATTAAATGAAGATCAGTCAATAAAAGCGAGTTATAACCGAATGGCGCAATATCTTCAGTTAATTTCAAACACCTCATCTCCTACTCCGCTTGATGTCTGGATGCCAAGCGATAATTACATTAAACCACAGATTGCAGATCAGGTGGCTTTAGGATATTTCCGAAATATTAAAGGAGGAGATTATTCACTTGAAGTTGAAACTTTTTACAAAAAAATTCAAAACAGGCTGGATTATATAGACGGTGCCGATTTAATTGCAAATAATGCTATCGAGCAGGTAATTTTAAATGGAAGAATGCGTGCTTACGGTCTCGAAATTATGGTAAAGAAAAACACTGGAAAATTCAACGGCTGGATTTCTTATACTTTATCAAGATCTGAACAGCAGACACCAGGAAGAACTCCTGAAGAAATTGGAATTAATGATGGTCAATGGTACAGTTCTGCTTACGATAAAACGCATAATCTGGCTGTAACATCTGCTTATAATTTAAATGAAAAATGGTCATTTGGCGCTAACTTTGTTTTACAATCCGGACAGCCGGTTACGTATCCAAACGGGCAGTATGAATACTTAGGAATTACAGTTCCAAGTTACGGTTTACGAAATGAGAATCGTCTTCCTGCTTATCACCATTTAGATATTTCGGCAACTTTAACACCAAGAAAAAATAAAGACCGAAACTGGAAAGGCGAATGGGTTTTCAGTATTTATAATTTATATAACCGAAGCAACGCTGCTTCTATTAATTTCAGGCAGAATTCTGATACAGGAATAAACGAAGCTGTACGATTTTCAATATTTGGTATAGTGCCTGCAGTTAGTTACAATTTTAAATTTTAAACACAATTTTTCACAAGTGAAAATTAATACAATATGAAAAAAGTAGTTTTATTAATCGTCTTACTTTCCTCATCTTTCTTCATTAGTTGTGAAGATGTTGTCGATGTTGATCTCGACACTGCACCTCCAAAACTAGTGATCGAAGCAGCAATAAATTGGGAGAAAGGCACAACGGGAAAACAACAGGTTATAAAATTAACAACAACAACTGGTTATTTCGAAAATACAATTCCAACAGTTTCCGGAGCAGTAGTTTATATAAAAAACAGCAGCGGCAAGCAGTTTAATTTTATTGAAATTCAAAAAACCGGCCGTTATATATGCAATGATTTTATTCCAAAAATTAACGAAACATACACCTTAACTGTAACCAGCGGCGGAAATACTTATACTGCAGCAGAAATATTAAAATCTGTAGCGCCAATTACCAGAATTGAACAAAATAATGAAGGAGGATTTACCGGAAAAGATATCGAAGTAAGAGCGTATTATAATGATCCGCCAGATGAAGACAATTTCTATTTGTATAAATATCTATATTCTAACAAAATAACTTCGAATTATTATGTAGATGAAGATAAGTTTTTTCAGGGAAATGAATTTTTCAGCGTTTCAGATGATGATGATCTAAAACCTGGCGATGAAATTGAAATTACTCACATTGGCATTTCAAAACAATACTACAATTACATGAGCATTTTAGTAAGCATTGCCGGCAGTAATACCGGCGGACCGTTTCAATCTCCTCCTGCAACTGTAAAAGGAAATATTATCAATACAACAGACAAAGCAAATTATCCGTTAGGCTATTTTTCATTAAGTGAAAAAGAAACAAAAAAATTCACAATACAATAGAAATATGGAAGCTAGAATTGAGACTTTGAATGAAAAAGAACTCATCGGAAAACATATTGAAATGTCTTTTATAGAAAATAAAACATTTGAATTATGGAGCAGTTTTATGCCCAGCCGTAAGAATATCAAAAATACTATTGACGATAATTTGTATTCTCTTGAGGTTTATACTTTAGATCATTTTGACAATTTTGATCCTTCTAAAACATTTCAAAAATGGGCCGCCGTTGAAGTCCAAAATTTAGATACTATTCCAGAAAACCTGGAAACTTTAATTGTTCCGGATGGCTTATATGCCGTTTTTGTTCATTACGGGCCAGCTTCAGAAGCGCACAAAACCTATCATCCTATTTTTACAGAATGGCTTCCAAATTCAAAATATACTGTTGATAACAGACCGCATTTTGCAGTAATGAACCATAAATACAAAAAAGATGATCCAGACTCTGAAGAAGAAATATGGATCCCTATAAAAAACAGAGATTAATTTTCCGGGCAGTGAATTATTCTTCTTAACTTTCAGCTAAAAAACATGTTAATCGAAACACTAAAAATACTTTTTAATAGAGATTTAAATAAATTGAAATTCGAAATTGAATCGTATGAATACGAAAACCACATTTGGGACATTGAAAAAAACATTTCTAATTCTGGAGGTAATCTTTGCCTGCATTTAATTGGAAACATCAATACTTACATTGGAGCCGAAATTGGAAAAACAGGATATATTAGAAACCGTCCTTTAGAATTTTCTCTAAAAGATGTGCCGAGATCAGAATTAATCCAAAAAATTGAAGACACTATTTTAGTTGTAAACAATGCACTGGATTCTTTAACCGAAGATGATTTAACTGCAGTTTACCCGCAGATTGTTTTTGAAAAAGAAATGACAACCGGATTTTTCTTAGTTCATCTTGCTGCACATTTAGGTTATCATTTAGGGCAGATAAATTATCACAGAAGACTGCTTGATTAATCTTGTAGACAAAAAAACTGCTAAAACAGCAAAACCTCAACATATGTAAATGTTTTAAAAATTAGAATTACGAAACCTTTGTACTCTTAATTTTAATTTTTAAAACATGAAACATTTAATTTCCCTTTTATTATGCGTTTTCATATTCCAGACAAAAGCGCAAACTTTTAAAAATCCTGATTCTTTATTTAATCCCACTCCGTATGGTTTCAGTCACGCATCTTCTGTAAAAACACCTGGAGAGCTGGTTTATATTTCAGGTCAGAGCGGTGGTTTAGACAAAGAACATATTTTAAGCCCCGACTTTAGAGAGCAAGTTCAAACGGCTTTAAAAAACCTGACAACGATTTTAAACAGTTACCAGCTAAAGCCAGAAAATGTGATGAAAATTACAGTTCTAATAGTCGGTCATTCCTCAGAAAAACTAAAAATATGGGAAGAAGAAATTCGTAAAACCTGGAAAAACAAACCTTTTCCTGCCAGTACCTTAATTCCAGTTCCAAGATTAGCTCTCGACAATATGCAGATAGAAGTTGATGCAGTGGCTTTTAAAGTCAATTAAGTGAACTGATGCCAGTCAAAGCCCATAACTTTCGTACATTTGCAGCATATTTAAAATCAACTCTAAATGTCTTCACACCATATTGTACGCGACGATCAGGAACCTGCTTTAATAATTGCCAATGGGGCTGCCTGTAATCCCGAATTATTAGGCCAATTGCTAGAATGGTCTCCGCTTGTTATAGTGTTAGACTCTGCTATTGAAAGAGTAATTGAATTAGGAATTAAAGTCGATGTGCTTCTGGGAGATTTTGACCGAGGTTTCGATCCGGAAGTGTATAAAACTTCACAATATCCTATCGAAATTGTTCATACACCAGATCAGGATAAAACCGATTTAGAGAAAGCTTTTGATTATTTGGTTAAAAGAAAAATCCCTGCCGTAAATGTAGTCTGGGCAACCGGAAAACGTGCCGATCATACAATTACAAACCTTACGAATATTGTTCGTTACCGTGATTTAATAAAAATTGTAATTCTCGACGATCATTCTAAGATTTTCCTTCTTCCAACGAAATTTGAAAAATGGTATACAGCAAAAACACCCATTTCATTGATTCCAATTGGGGTTGTAAATGGTATTTATTCAACCAACTTAGAATACCCTCTGCAAAATGACACCTTAACCATGGGGTATAGAACCGGAAGCAGTAATTCTGTTGCAAAAGATGGTCTTGTAACTATTTCTCATTCAAATGGTGATTTACTGCTAATGGAATGTTTTGATTAAATCTATTGTTGTAATATTTACATTCGTTTAGAATTCTCAATCCCAAAAAAGGAATGCCTATCTTTGCACTGAAATAAATCTAAATGAAAGCAGAAAACAATTCACAAAAAGACAATTTACATCCTAAAAATCTTCATCGTTCCCGATATGATTTTGAACTTCTTATCTCTAATTGTCCCGAATTAAAGGCTTTTATTTCGATAAACAAACACGGAATTGAAACCGTTGATTTCAGTAATCCGCTTGCTGTAAAAACTTTAAACAAAGCTTTACTGCAAACTTATTACGATATTCAAAACTGGGATATTCCTAAAAATTACCTCTGCCCGCCCATTCCGGGACGCGCTGATTATATTCATTATCTAGCCGATTTATTAGCAGAAACAAGTAATGGTAAAATTCCAGAAGGCAATTCTGTTATGGGACTTGATATAGGAACGGGCGCCAATTTAATCTATCCGATATTAGGAAATTCTATTTATAATTGGAGTTTTGTTGCAACAGACATTTACAAAACCTCGATTGAAAATGCCAGCAAAATTATCGAAGCAAATCCAAGATTAATTGATGTTATAAGTTTACAACAGCAGACAGAACCCCGGTTTATTTTCAAAAACATTATAATTCCCGAAGATCGTTTTACATTCACCATGTGTAATCCGCCTTTTCATGCATCCGCAGAAGAAGCAAACAAAAGCACTTCCAGAAAAGTTTCGAATTTAAATCCGAAAGAAAAGAAAAACACAAATCCTGTTTTAAATTTTGGAGGCCAAAATGCCGAATTGTGGTGCAATGGAGGTGAAATTGGCTTCATCACACAAATGATTTATGAAAGTGTAAAATATCCTTCGCAGGTTTTGTGGTTTACAACATTAGTTTCTAAAAAAGAAAATCTTTCTTCTATCTATAAAACTTTAAAAAAGGTAAATGCAGTTTCAGTTAAAACAATTGAAATGTCACAAGGACAGAAAAACAGCCGCATTGTGGCATGGAGCTTTTTAAACAATACGGAACAAAAGTCTTGGAAATTTTAAGAATTTCAAAACGCTTATATTAGGTTTTGTTTTGTAACTTCGATAAAATTATTCAATTATGAACACTCTTGAGCTTAAAAATATTCTAATTTCTGAAATTGAAAAAATTGATGATGATACTTTTTTATCAGCATTAAAAACAATTTTGGACAGCCGTAAAACTTCTTCTCCTAAAATTTATTCAGAACAGTATAATGAAGATTTAAAAGTTGCCGAAGAAGACATTCAAAGTGGTAACTATTATTCCCATAATGAAGTTAAGAGTAAAATTGAGCAATGGAAAAAGAAATAATTTGGTCAAAAACTGTTCAAAATCAACTTAAAAAAATTTACTTCTATTTATTTAAAGAAACTAAAAGCAGAAATATTCCGAATAAAGTAATCGATACCATTTACAATTCTGTAACTATTTTAAGTACCAGCTGGGAAATTTATGAACTGGACGAAATGAAAACTTCTAATGATGGAACTTATCGTGCTTATGAAGTTTATAGTTATAGAATAACTTATAAAATTACACCTAAAGAGGTTCACATATTAAGAATTCGACATACGAGTCGAAATCCTAAAAAAGTATAATTATATTTTATACACCCCTAAACCCAAACACTTGATTTTCAATACAAAATATTGATTTTATAATTTGGTTTTGCTACATTTAGTATCAACTATTTAAAATCAAGATTATGGCAGAATATATAGGTTATCTCGCATCTGTTTTTATTGTAGGTGGTTTTATGCTGAAAAACCTCAGAACCATTCGATTCATTAATATGTTTGGCTGTATTTGTTTTGTTATCTATGGTATTTTTTTAAATGATTATAGAGATATGAGACAATGGCTTTTACCTGTAATTATTCCAAATGCTATTTTAGCTTTGGTGCAAGTATACTATTTGACATCAAAAAGAGAACAATCTTAAAATTATGATACTTTAAAATAAAATTCTGATACATCATTCGTTTACGATAATCGTAACTTTAAGGTTAAAACCAGAATTTTATCACTATGCTAAAACTATATTCCCGCCTATTTATTGTATTATTTTTAGTTACCAGCTGCGCTTCCAAAAAAGCAAAATTTGAAGATTATGTTTTTAAAACTAAAAGCGAAGAACAAAAATACCAAACCGCTTATAACAAGTCCTTAAAACTTTGGGAAATTCCATATACTGAAGAAGATGTCAAAACCAGTTTTGGAACAGCTCATGTAATCATTGCAGGTCCAAAAAACGGAAAAGATTTAGTATTACTACATGGAATGGATGCCAGCTCTACAATGTGGTATCCAAACATTAAGGTTTTAGCCAAAAATCATCGCATTTATGCCATCGATTTTATAATGGAACCCAATAAATCGCACTTAACGGCAAAACCACTTTCATCAGAAGATATTCTGGTTTATTACAACGAAATTTTCAGCTATTACAAACTCAAGAAATTTGACATTATAGGTGCATCAAGAGGCGGCTGGATCGCAACATTATTAGCCACTCAAAAACCGAATTCAATTGATAAAATTGTTCTATTGAGTCCGGCGCAGACATTCAAATTTATTGATAAAGTCGGCAAAACAACTTCTGCTTTAATGCTGAAACTTTTTCCGAGTGAGAAAAAATTCGGAAAAACACTTTCTACATTTTCAACTCATCCCGAAAAAATAAGTCCAGTTTATAAAAGACAATTTTATCTGGCCAATAAATATGCAAAATCAAACTCTAGTATGCTTAAAATGCATCCTTTTTCAGATAAAGAACTTTTATTAATACAAAATCCGGTTTTGGTTATAATTGGCGATAAAGACGTTATTAATTCAGAAGAAAGTTTAGAACGTGCACAAAAATATTTAGCAAACAGCAAGACAAAAATCATAAAAGATGCAGGGCATTTTTTAACAATCGATCAGCCTAAAATTACAAATGATGCTGTCATTAATTTTTTAGAATAGCATTCAAACTTTGTATCTTTACAAAACTAATTTTTCATCAGTAACAAATGAGTTTCCAAGTAACTTCAGATTATAGTCCAAAAGGAGATCAGCCTCAAGCCATACAAAAACTGGCGCAAGGTGTAGTCGACGGAGAAAAATATCAAACTTTATTAGGAGTTACAGGATCTGGTAAAACTTTTACTGTAGCAAATGTTATTCAGGAAGTACAGCGCCCTACGCTGGTTTTGGCACACAACAAAACTTTGGCGGCGCAGCTGTATTCAGAATTCAAACAATTTTTTCCTAATAATGCGGTTGAATACTTTGTTTCTTACTACGACTATTATCAGCCAGAAGCTTTTATGCCCGTAACGGGAGTTTTTATTGAAAAAGATTTATCTATCAATGAAGAGCTCGAAAAGATGCGTTTAAGCACTACTTCTTCCCTTCTTTCAGGACGTCGTGATGTTTTGGTTGTTGCATCAGTTTCTTGTTTATACGGTATTGGAAACCCTGTTGAATTTAAAAAGAATGTAATCGAAATTACCCGAGATCAGGTTATTTCAAGAACCAAATTACTTCACAGTCTTGTGCAGAGTTTATATGCCAGAACTGAAGCTGATTTTAATCCGGGAACTTTTAGAATTAAAGGTGATACAGTTGAAATCTATCCAAGTTATGCAGATGATGCTTACAGAGTTCACTTTTTTGGTGATGAAATCGAAGAAATAGAATCTTTTGACGCCAAGACTTCGCAGGTTATTGAAAAATTTAAAAGGCTGACTATTTACCCCGCCAATATGTTTGTGACTTCTCCGGAAGTTTTACAAGGTGCAATCTGGGAAATTCAGCAGGATTTAGTAAAACAAGTAGATTACTTTAAAGAAATAGGCAAACATTTAGAAGCCAAACGTCTGGAAGAAAGAACCAATTTCGATTTAGAAATGATTCGCGAATTAGGGTATTGTTCCGGAATTGAAAATTATTCACGTTATCTTGACGGAAGACAAGCCGGAACCAGACCTTTCTGTCTTCTGGATTATTTTCCAAGTGATTATTTAATGGTTGTTGATGAAAGCCACGTAACCGTTTCTCAGGTTCATGCCATGTATGGAGGCGATCGCAGCCGTAAAGAAAATCTGGTTGAATATGGTTTTAGATTACCAGCTGCAATGGATAACCGACCTTTGAAATTTGAAGAGTTTGAAGCATTGCAAAATCAGGTGATTTACGTTTCTGCAACTCCTGCCGATTATGAATTACAAAAATCGGATGGTATTTATGTCGAACAGATTATTCGTCCAACTGGACTGTTAGATCCAGTTATCGAAGTTCGTCCGAGTTTAAATCAGATTGATGATTTAATTGAGGAAATTCAGGTTCGATGCGAATTAGATGAAAGAGTTTTAGTGACTACTTTAACCAAAAGAATGGCCGAAGAATTAGCTAAATATCTAACAAAAGTCAGTATTCGATGTCGTTACATCCATTCTGAAGTAGATACTTTAGAACGTATCGAAATCATGCAGGATTTACGAAAAGGTATTTTTGATGTTTTAATTGGAGTTAACTTACTTCGTGAAGGTTTAGATTTACCGGAGGTTTCTCTTGTTGCTATTTTAGACGCTGATAAGGAAGGTTTCTTAAGAAATCATCGTTCTTTAACCCAAACTATTGGTCGTGCTGCACGTAACTTAAATGGTAAAGCAATTATGTATGCTGATAAAATTACGGCCAGTATGCAGCGAACAATTGACGAAACCAATTATCGCAGAACAAAACAAATTAACTTTAACGTTGAAAATAATATAACGCCTCAGGCTTTAAATAAAAAGATCGACAGCGCATTTACCAAAAATCCTTTGGTAGAATACGAATTAGGTCACACTCTGCCAGCTGCAGCCGAACCGGAAACAGCTTATTTATCAAAAGCTGATCTGGAAAAACTAATTCGCGAGAAACGAAAATCTATGGAAAAAGCAGCAAAAGAATTAGACTTTATGCAGGCTGCCAAGCTTCGTGACGACATTAAAAAACTACAGGAACAATTACCTTAAAAAGCTTATTTTAAAAAAGTTAAAACAATTCATTTTTTAAAAATTAACCAATCTAATCTTTTTAAAATTTATTAGATTTATCAAAATTTTTAAAATCTGAAATGAAATATCATTTACTCTTTTTTCTCTTTTTACTTGTCAATTGTTTTTCTGCAGCACAATCAAACAAAGCTGATTTTTGGAATGAAGAATTGGAAAATTCATCTGATATCATAAAACCGAATACACTTTCAACACATCCTTTTGGAATTTACATTTCGAGATTAAATCATAATTTCAATGTTCGAAATACTGAAAAATACTCCTTTTCATTTGAAGTTTCGAGTGGAAACGTTGTACTTCCTTATGTAAAATCATACGAATTAACAGATCCAGTTGATCGTGAAAATTCTAAAAATCTTCCATGGCACGTTCGTGAATTTGCTTTTGACTTAAATAAATCTCCTTCTAAAATCAAAGAGTTTGAGGCCGATGGTGTTATTCGATCCTACCGATTCAATTTTACATTACCGCTTACCGTTAATCATGAACTCAATTTAAGTCTTCGCGCCAACTCACTGGATCGAGGTAAATATCCCTATTCGGTTTTTACTTCTGATGAATCGATCGAGTGGTTTCATCGCAATATTGCCGGTGGAAAAGATCCGTTTTCAAGATATCATTATGGTATAAATAAAGCCGGAATAGTATATAAAGATGAGAACGGAAAGGTTCTAAAAATGGACAACAATAATTTCACGATTCCGGGAGTTGATATTAATTATACTTATTATCCAAAACTGGAAATGAATGAAAAACATCATATTTACCTAAATTTTGGAGCGCAGTTAGGTATTAATACTTCAAAATACAATCCTGCAGCCGATTTTGGAATTTCATCTTCTATCATAAAAAAAAGGATTATTAAAGATAAAAATATTCTAAGTTTTGGTTTAAGTGCCGGAGTTTTACGCCAGCATCTTTTTGAATACGGAGATGGCGTAAATCTCAGCAATCAGGATTTTTTATGCAGTTTTGAAGGTTTGATTAATTACAAAGTAAAACTTAGAAACAGCAATCACATTTCTTATGGAATCAATTACAATTTTCAAAATTCTTATAATAAGAAAAGCGACATAGATTATATTGTTTTAACCGGAGAAAGGATAAATACGCATTGGCAGAAAACAATTTCCCATTTATATGAAGACTTAGAAGGATGGAGTGCAATTTGTACTTATTCTACGAAGCGATTTTCTTATTTTGTGTATCTTCGGGAAGATTTAAATTTAGATAATGCACCAGATTTACAAACAGGCATTGGCGTAAAAATGTCTATCAAAAAGAGTTAGAATTCTATTTTTCAAAAAAACAAAAAACAAGCATTAAACCATGAAACTTATTTTAAGAGAATACAATCTCAAACTAAAACATACTTTTACCATTTCAAGAGAATCAATTGATTTTCAGCCTTCGCTGATTGTTGAACTTCAAAGTGAAGGATTTTCGGGTTTTGGAGAAGCCACATCAAACCCGTATTACAACATCACAGTTCCGATGATGATGCAGGATTTAGAAAAAATAAGAAGTATTATTGAAGATACTGAGAATGATACACCCGATGTATTTTGGGCTAAAATTCATCCATATCTAAAAGATGATATGTTTGCTTTGTGTGCATTAGACCTTGCTTACAATGATTTGTATGCCCGCAAAAAGGGTAAAAAACTTTACGAATTATGGAACTATACAACCGAAAGAAATCCAATGACAGATTACACCATCGGAATTGCTTCTATCGATAAAATGGTTTCTAAAATGCAGGAACTTCCTTGGCCGATATATAAAATCAAACTGGGAACTAAAGAAGATATAGAAATTGTAAAAGAGCTTCGAAAACACACCAATGCCATTTTTAGAATCGATGCCAACTGCGGCTGGGGAGTTGAAGAAACAATCAATAATTCGGTTGAACTAAAAAAACTAGGTGTTGAATTTCTAGAACAGCCTATGAAAGCCGACAATTGGGAAGGTCATAAAGAAGTTTTTAAACATTCTGTTCTTCCTGTAATTGCAGACGAAAGCTGTATTATTGAAGAAGATGTGGCAAAATGTTTCAATCATTTTCATGGTGTGAATGTAAAACTCGTAAAATGCGGCGGATTAACACCTGGAAAACGCATGATTGAGGAAGCTAAAAAATTAGGATTAAGAACAATGGTAGGCTGTATGACCGAATCTACTGTGGGAATTTCTGCCATTGCTCACTTACTGCCTCAATTGGATTATGTAGATATGGACGGCGCGTTACTTTTGGCAGAAGATATTGCAACGGGCGTAACCATAAAAGACGGTGTTGTAAGTTATTCTAATTTAAACGGAACGGGAGTTACACTGCTGTAAAATGAAAGTCGAAAAATTTCCTGATCGAGTTATTGAAATTGACCAAGCACAGTATTTGTATTTTGGCGGAACTGCCTATTTGGGACTTCCAACAAACACAGCATTTCAGGATTTGGTTATTCAGAATATCTTAAAATGGGGTACAACTTACGGAAGCTCCAGAACCGCAAATATTCAATTAACAGCTTATGATGCCGGCGAAACGTTTTTAGCTTCTCACATAGGCTCAGAAAGCACCGTTACCGTTTCTTCGGGAATGCTGGCCGGAAAATTGGTTTTAGAAAAATTAAAAAAAGAAACAGCTGTTTTTTATCATTTAAATGAAATTCATTCGGCTATTCAAATTGAAAATAGCCAGCCTGTTTTTATTAATGAAAAATTGAATGATCGTTTATTAGACTCAAAACCGGAAAAAATCACAATTTTGACAGATGGCGTTCCTTCATTTCAAACAAAAGCTGTTGATTTATCTTTCTTAAAAGAAATTCCAAATCATAAAGAAGTTACATTGGTTATTGACGAATCACATTCGCTGGGAATTGTAAACAAAAATGGTTCTGGAATTTATGCTGCAATTTCATTTCCCATTAAAAGAAAAATCTTGGTTTCGTCTCTCGGAAAAGCTTTTGGATTAACAGGCGGTGTTATTGCATCAGATTCTGAATTCATTACAGCAATAAAAGAAATTGAAACTTTTACAAGTGCGGCGGGAATGAATCCAGCTTTTGTACAAACAATTTATGATGCTTCTGAAATTTATAAAATACAGCATCAAAAACTGTTAGATAATTTAAGTTATATTGATTCGATTTTAATTAAAAACAACAATATCAAATTTGATAAAAACTACCCTTTAATTTATCTTTTATCAAATGAATTGGTAAAAAAACTAAAGCAGGAAAAAATCATTATCGCCAGTTTCAGATACACCAAAGAAGCCGAACCATTAAATAGAATTGTAATCACAGCCAATCATCTTAAAGAAGATTTAGATAAATTGGTTACAACTTTAAATGATTTCAATTCTAGATTTTAATCATTTTAAAAACTACCTTTGTAAAAAATAAATGAGATGTTGTAGTTTCAGATTGGAAAACTTGAAACTTGAAACAAAAAAACCTGAAACAAAAATTATGACAAATAACGATATACTTAAAAAACTTCGCGTGGCTTTGATGCTCCGTGATGACCAGATAGTTGAAATTTTAGAATTAGTAGATTTTAGAATTTCGAAATCAGAATTAGGTGCTTTTTTTAGAGCCGAAGATCATCCAAACTACATGGAATGCGGTGATCAGGTTTTGCGTAATTTCTTAAACGGATTAGTGATTCATTTAAGAGGAACGAAAGAAAATCCTAAAAACCCTAATGATGTTTTAGCTAAACATAAATCAGAAATTCCGAAGAAAGAAACTTCTAAAGAAAGACCAGAATTTAAAGCTGCTCCAAAAGATTCAGAAAAATATAGAGGTGACCAAAGTTCTTCAAAATCAGGTTCATCAGCCGGAAAACCAAAAAAGAAAGCATTCCCAAAAGGAAATGGAAAACCAGCTGTTGTAGAAAAAGTGGTTTTTAAAAACGGTAAGAATAAGAAATAATTTATCCGCAAAGGGTACTGAGTTTTTTTTATCAGCTGTACACTCAAAAACGCAAAGTTCGCAAAGCTTTATCTATCCAGCTTTGCGAACTTTGCGTTTATAATTACAAAGAAAAGTAAATATCTCAGCGTACTTTGCGGTTAACTTTTAGATCTTATTCTCTTCTATTTTATCAAAAAATGCTTCTTTATAAGCTGCTCCAATAGGAAGTTCTTTTCCGTTAATGTAAACAGAATAATTGTCTGTTGATTCTAAATGTTTTAAAGAAACAACATAGGATTTCTGTATTTGAATAAAATTGTTTTCCGGTAATGATTCAATTACATTTTTCAATGACGAATGTGTAATAATCTGCTGTTTAGAAGTATGAATACAAACATAATTCTGAAGACTTTCTACATATAAAATATCATTTAAAAAAACCTTCTGGAATTTATTCTTTGCATCTGTTTTAATAAATAAAAAATCAGGTAAATTATTTTGATTTGAAACAACTGTTTTTGACTGAGTATTCAGTTTAGAAACGGCTTGATAAAACCGTTCAAAAGATATAGGTTTTAATAAATAATCAACAGCATTTAATTCAAACCCTTCTAATGCAAAATCAGGATAAGCAGTTGTAAAAATAACTTTTATATCTTTTGAAATAATTCTGGAAATCTGTAATCCTGTTAATTGAGGCATTTGGATATCCAGGAAAATCACATCAACAGATTGTGTATTTAAAAATTCCAATGCTTTTAATGAATCGTTAAAAACTTCGGTTTTTTCTAAAAAACTCACTTTCCCAATATAATTTTCGAGTATCCGTGTTGCAGGCGGTTCATCATCAACAATAATACATTTAAAAGCCATAAATTATTTTTTTAGCGGTATTTTTAAGTATGTCTTAAAGGTATTATTTTCTTCGCTTTTTTCAAGAACAAATTGGTTTTTATAAGCATATTCCAACCTTTTTATTAAGTTCGTAAAACCAATTCCGGTCGAGGAATAATTTTCACCGTCGGCATTATAATTAAAAGTTGAGATTTCCAGAAACTCATCTTTTATTTTAATGGAAATAACTGCGGTTTCTTTTTCTTTATTAAATTTTCCGTGTTTAAAAACATTTTCAACAAAATGAATTAATGCCGATGACAATATTCTCTCATTAGAATAATCTCCTTCAACAGAAAAATCCAAATACAATTGATCTTCAAATCGTTTTCTCTGTAAATGAATATAGTTTTTTATAAACTGAATTTCCCTTGATAGTATTGCCTCATCTTTGTCTGTTTCTGTAATTACATACCGAAGCAGATCTGAAAGAACCAAAACATCTGAAGCCATTTTATCATCTTTTAAAATTAACTGACTGTAAAATGAATTCAAAGTATTAAATAAAAAATGCGGACTCACTTGTGCTTTCAGCATTTGAAATTCGGCTTTTTTATTCTCCAGCATTAATTCCTGATTTTGTTTCTGTGTATTTTGAAATTCCCAGAATAAATAACTTAAGGGACTTAAAATTACAGCAGGAAGTCCGTATAAAAAATTGTCTTTTATGTAGAAGGTTATTTCTCTGCTTTCTTCAAAATAATTATGCATTCCTGTAAAATGAAACATAATTATTTCCTGAAAAAAATACCTTAGACCTGCAAAAATGACTAAAGAAACCGGAATACTTAAAAAGTAAAAAAGAATTTTCTTTTTGTTTAAAAACCAGCTGCAAAAAGTATAAAAATTGAGAAGGTAAGACGCAAAAACCGAAAGCATAAAAGTCGATGTAAGCCAGAAATAAATTTTGGTTTGCTGTACCATCTCTAGTCGGTTATTTATTCCGTAATCCCAAAGACAAAAGGTTAAAAACAACCCGGCAAAAAGAATAATATGGTAGTAAAAAGGTATTTTAAGTTTCATAGAAAACAGTTATGAAACCAAAAATACAATTATACACTGAAACGAAAGTGTTGTTTATACAAAACCAGTTTTTCTTAGTGACAAAACATCAAAAATCATATACCAACTTTTTGAAAGTAAAATTTGAGCACTTGATCAAATAAAACCTGTAATTCATCAAAAATGAGAAAAACGCTTCTAACACACTTATACATTTGTTGTGAATCTAAATCAAAACAATCATGCAGAAAATCATTTTATTACTAGCACTTCTTACATTTAATCTTTCATCATCTCAAATAAAAAAGAAACAGGTTTTATTAATTGGAACTTTTCATTATGCAAATCCAGGTCTTGATGTTGCCCAGCTAAATAGTTTCAGCATTATGTCTGAAAAGAGCCAAAAGGAACTCGAAATTATGAGTGACAAAATCAAAAAGTTTGGACCTGATAAAATATTTGTAGAATGGGAATTTAGCAAACAAACCGACTTGGATAAGTTTTATAATAAAAATACTGACAGTCTTTTTAAAAACAACAAAAGTGAAATAACACAACTGGCACTTCGTACAGCTAAAAAACTGAATCATAAAAAATTATACGGAATGAATCTTTACACTTCTTTTCGATATGACAGTTTAATGATGGCAATGGAAAAAGCAAACCAAAAGGATTTAATACAGAGAAATAAAGTGGTGACGGAAAATTTCGAAAAGCAGCATAACGAAAAAATTAGAAAAAGTTCTTTACAAGAAATGATGCTGTATTACAATACAAAACAATCCGAAAATGAAAATATTCAATGGTATTTGGAAGTAGCAAACAGAGGTGGAAATCCAGATGATTTTACTGGAGCATCTTTAGTTGCAAATTGGTATAAAAGAAATTTATATATGTATTCTTTAATTCAAAAATTGACTGAAAGTACAGATAATAAAATAATGATTTTAGTCGGCGCTGGACATGCTGCATTGATTAGAGAATTTATATCTCATGATCCTGCATTTGAACTTGTAGATTTGGCGACTGTTTTGAAATAGTATTTTTTTAACCGCAAAGAGCGCAATCCCGATAGCTATCGGGAACGCAAAGTTCGCAAAGTTTTTAGCTACTGATTGTTAGGATTAGAAAGATTTAAAAAAATCTGTATTAATCTGTATAATCTGTGGCTAAAATTTTAAACATATAGCTTTGCGAATTTTTTGTTACCAATAGATTTTAATAAAGTTCCTAATTTTAAAACATAGCCCGTGGTTTCAACCAAGGAGACACAATGCATATCACATTTGTTTATCAAATCTGTATGTCACTGAGCGTCTCCGTGGTTGAAACCACGGGCTATATTGAAATAAAATCCACAAAATTTTATCGATTTGGCTTTGCGAACTTTGCGTTTGTATTCATAATCCTTGACAAAAAACTTGCGCCCTTTGCGGTTAAATTAACTCCAAAAAAAATCCCTCCGAAATGGAGGGATTTTCTATATAAATTGATTTCTTATTTTAATTAAGAAAGAGCAGCTTTAACTTGGTCAGCAGCTTCTTGGAATTGAACTGCAGATAAGATTGGCATACCAGAGTTGTCAATTAATTCTTTTGCAATTTCAGCATTTGTTCCTTGCAAACGAACGATAATTGGCACTTTAATAGCGTCTCCCATGTTTTTGTAAGCGTCAACAACACCTTGAGCAACACGGTCACAACGAACGATACCTCCGAAGATGTTAATTAAGATAGCTTTTACGTTTGGATCTTTCAAGATAATTCTGAAAGCAGTTTCAACACGTTTTGCATCAGCAGTTCCTCCTACGTCAAGGAAGTTAGCAGGCTCAAAACCAGCGTATTTAATTAAATCCATAGTTGCCATTGCAAGACCAGCTCCATTTACCATACATCCTACAGTACCGTCAAGGTCAACATAGTTAAGACCAACTTCTTTAGCTTCAACTTCGATTGGATTCTCCTCACGGATATCTCTCATTTCAGCATATTTAGGTTGTCTGTATAAAGCGTTATCGTCGATGTTAACTTTAGCATCAACAGCTAAGATTTTGTTATCAGAAGTTTTTAAAACTGGGTTGATTTCAAACATAGAAGCATCAGAACCAATGTAAGCATTGTAAAGTGCGTCGATGAATTTAACCATTTCTTTGAAAGCATTTCCAGAAAGTCCTAAGTTAAAAGCAATTCTTCTAGCTTGAAAACCTTGTAACCCAACAGTTGGATCAATTTCTTCAGTAAAGATTAAGTGTGGAGTATGTTCAGCAACTTCTTCGATATCCATTCCACCTTCAGTAGAATACATAATCATGTTGCGTCCTGTACCTCTATTCAATAAAACAGAAACATAAAATTCAGAAGTTTCGCTTTCACCTGGATAGTAAACATCTTCTGCAACTAATACCTTATTTACTTTTTTACCTTCAGGCGGAGTCTGAGGTGTAATCAACTGCATTCCGATGATTTGTTCTGCTAACTCTTCAACTTGTTGTAAGTTTTTTGCCAGCTTAACTCCACCACCTTTTCCACGACCACCTGCGTGAATTTGTGCTTTTATTACATGCCATCCTGTACCAGTTTCGGCAGTTAATTGTTTTGCAGCAGCTACAGCTTCAACCGCATTGTTAGCCACAATTCCGCGTTGTACGCGTACTCCGTAACTCGCTAAAATTTCTTTTCCTTGATATTCGTGTATGTTCATAATATAGAATTTGTCTGGTTCTGAATTTATTTCAGAATAAAAGTGCGACAAAAGTAACAAAATACAACTTAATAGTAAAATCTTTTTCAATTAAATAATATTGTATACAGGTATAAACCGTTGAATATTTCTCAACGCAAACAAATTGTTAACGGAACAATTTGTTAATGTTAACACAAATCGCAGAAAACGTTTGATATTTAACAAAAAATTCACTGAATTTATTGGCCTTGCGACGATTTTTCTTAATATATTTTATTCTCAATTATGATTTTGATAATTCGCAATGGTTTATATAATAATATTATCATTTAAGAACCCTTTTTCTAATATTACTACAAAAATGAAAGCGAATAGATAATTTCACTACATTATGTTTAACGAAATCTTTATTTTTGTAAAAAAAATATCAAGAATGAGAGTTAAAGAACAAGGGCTTTATCTGCCTGAATTTGAACACGACAATTGTGGTGCAGGATTTATTTGTAATTTGAATGGTATTAAGTCAAATGATATTATTCACAAAGCATTAGACATCTTAATTAAATTAGAACATCGTGGTGCCGTAAGTTCTGATGGAAGAACTGGTGACGGGGCCGGAATTTTATTCGACATTCCTCATGATTTTTTTAAGAAAGTATGTGACTTTGAAATCCCAGAAGCGCGTGAGTATGCAGTAGGAATGGTTTTTTTACCAAAAAGCAAAAACCAGGTTTCTTTTTGTATTAATGCATTTGAAGCTACAATCAAAGACCAAAACTTAAAAGTTTTAGGTTGGAGAGATGTACCCGTTGACGTTGAAAATCTAGGTGAAATCGCCGCAGAAAAAGAACCAACAGTTAAACAAGTTTTCGTTTCTAAAAACGGTCAGGATTTAACCGAACAAGAATTTAATGCAAAACTTTTTGCAGCTAGAAAAATTGCTGAACACGCCGTAAGAGGATCTAAAACTTCTGAAAGCCACATGTTTTATTTTACTAGTTTATCGACAACTACTATAATATATAAAGGTCTATTGATGCCGGAAGACATCAGCCGTTATTATATAGATTTGAAAGATCCAGACTTGGTGACTCGTTTAGCACTTGTACACCAGCGTTTCTCTACAAATACATTCCCATCTTGGGACTTAGCTCAGCCGTTTAGATACATGTGTCATAATGGTGAGATCAATACACTTCGTGGAAACGTAAGCCGTATGCGTGCTCGTGAAGAGCTTATGCAGAGCAAAGTTTTTGGCGATGATATCAAAAAATTATTCCCAATTATCTTAGAAGGAAAATCAGATTCTGCTTCTATGGATATGGTAATTGAACTTTTATTAATGACTGGCCGTTCTCTTCCAGAGGCAATGATGATGGTAGTTCCTGAAGCTTGGGAAAAACACCAGACAATGTCTCCGGAAAAAAGAGCTTTCTATGAGTACAATGCTTGTATCATGGAGCCTTGGGATGGTCCTGCTTCTATTCCGTTTACAGATGGAAACGTAATTGGTGCTTTACTAGACAGAAACGGATTGCGTCCTTCTCGTTATACATTAACGAAAAGCGGATTCGTAATTATGTCATCTGAAATTGGTGTATTAGACATCGATCCAGAAGATGTAATTCAGCACGGTCGTTTAGAGCCAGGAAAAATGTTCTTGGTTGATATGAACGAAGGCCGTATCATCGAAGACGAAGAAGTTAAAAAAGCGATAGTTACAAAACGTCCTTACCAGCAATGGGTTGACGAAAACTTGTTACCTTTAGCCAGCGTTCCTTACACAAATAACCCTACTCCTGTTGAAAAATTAGATTTCTTAACAAGACAGCGTTTGTTTGGTTATACTATCGAAGATTTAAAAACAATCATCAACCCAATGGGCAGCGACGGAGCTGAAGCAATCAGTTCTATGGGTAACGATACACCTTTAGCAGTTCTTTCAGATCAGCCTCAGTTGTTGTACAATTACTTCAAACAATTGTTTGCTCAGGTTACTAACCCGCCGTTGGATGGTATTCGTGAAGAAATTATCACTGATATCAGTTTAGCGATTGGCGGCGATTTCAATATTTTCGAAATTGAATCTAAACAATGTAAAAAATTAAAAATCCAAAATCCAGTTGTTTCTAATGAGGATTTGGATAAAATTAGAAATATAGATCACCCAGATTTTAAATCGGCTACTATTTCTACTTTATATAAAATAGAAAAAGGAGTTAACGGTTTAGAACGTGCACTTGAAAAATGTGTTCAGGCAACTTTTAAAGCAGTTGAAGAAGGATGCAACATCATTATCTTATCAGATAGAGGCGTAAGCGAAGAATTAGCTCCAATTCCAATGTTATTGGCTTGTTCTTACATTCACCACTCTTTGAACATTTTACAGGTTCGTTCTAAATTCGGAATCATTATCGAATCTGCAGAACCAAGAGAACCTCATCATTTTGCTTTATTGTTCGGATATGGTGCAAGTGCAATCAACCCTTACATGGTAAATGAAATTATTCACGATCAAGTTGAAAAAGGTTTCATTACAAAAGTAAAAGCAGATTATGCAGTTGTGAATTACAACAAAGCGATTGCAAAAGGAATCGTGAAAATCATGAACAAAATTGGTATCTCTACTTTACATTCGTACAGAGCTGCTCAAATTTTCGAGATTTTAGGTTTAAACAAAACATTTACATCTAAATACTTCCCTTACACTCCATCAAGAATTGAAGGAATTGGTTTAATGGAAGTAGAGAAAGAGGTTAAAAAACGTTTCCAAAAAGCTTTCCCAAATTCAAAAATTGCAAACTTGCTTTCTCTTGAAATTGGAGGTATTTACAGATGGAGACGTGGTGGAGAAAAACACATGTTTAACCCAACCACTATTTCTAAATTACAACAGGCAGTTCGTTTAAACAGCCCTGAAAGTTATAAAGAATACTCTAATGCTGTTAACGAGCAAAGCTCAAACTTAATGACGATTAGAGGTTTATTTGAATTCAACAACTTAGATCCAATTTCTATTGACGAAGTAGAGCCTTGGACAGAAATTGTGAAGAAATTCAAAACGGGTGCCATGTCTTACGGATCTATTTCTAGAGAGGCACACGAGAATTTAGCAATTGCAATGAACAGAATTGGCGGAAAAAGTAACTCTGGAGAAGGTGGAGAAGATCCAAAACGTTTCCAGAAAGAAATTAACGGAGATTCTAGAAACAGTGCGATCAAACAAGTTGCATCAGGACGTTTTGGTGTTTCGATCAACTATTTGACAAATGCTAAAGAAATCCAGATTAAAATGGCTCAGGGAGCAAAACCTGGTGAAGGTGGACAGTTACCTGGAGAAAAAGTAGTGCCTTGGATTGCTGAAACCAGAAACTCTACACCTTATGTAGGTTTGATTTCGCCTCCTCCTCACCACGATATTTACTCAATTGAGGATTTATCTCAGTTGATTTACGATTTGAAAAATGCAAACCGTGAAGCTCGTATCAACGTGAAATTAGTTTCTGAAGTTGGAGTTGGAACCATCGCTGCCGGTGTTGCCAAAGCAAAAGCTGACGTTATCTTAATTTCTGGTTATGACGGAGGAACGGGAGCTGCACCATTAACATCTTTACAGCACACAGGTATTCCATGGGAACTTGGTTTAGCTGAAGCACAGCAGACTTTGATCTTAAACGATTTAAGAAGCCGTGTAGTTTTAGAGTGCGACGGACAGTTAAAAACAGGTCGTGACGTTGCAATCGCAGCTTTATTAGGAGCTGAGGAATTCGGTTTCGCAACTGCGCCGCTTGTAGCTTCTGGATGTATCATGATGAGAGCTTGTCACTTAAATACCTGCCCAGTTGGTATTGCAACTCAGGATCCTGAATTGAGAAAGAATTTCAAAGGAACTCCAGAGCACGTAATCAACTTCATGTATTTTATTGCTGAAGAGTTAAGAGAAATCATGGCGCAGTTAGGTTTCAGAACTTTAAAAGAAATGGTAGGTCAGTCACAAAAATTAAATGTGAACAAAGCCATCAAACATTATAAAGCAAATGGTTTAGACTTGTCATCAATTCTATACAAACCGGAAAAAGCGAAAACACAGCCTAATCATAATACAACTACTCAAGATCACCAACTTGAAAACGTATTGGATTTTGATATTATCAAAGAAGCTATTCCGTCTATCTATAGAAAAGAGAAAACAAGAGTAACCTTTAAAATTAAAAATACAGACCGTTCTGTAGGTGCAATTTTGAGTAACGAAATCTCAAAAATCTACGGCGCGCAAGGATTACCTGATGACACTATTTTAGTTGATTTTGAAGGTTCTGCCGGACAAAGTTTTGGTGCATTCGCAACAAACGGATTGTCATTTAAAATTCACGGAAACTGTAATGATTATTTAGGAAAAGGGCTGTCCGGAGGAAAATTAATTGTAAAAGTACCTCCTACTGCGACTTTCAACCCTGAAGACAATATCATTATCGGGAACGTTGCCCTTTACGGAGCTATTACCGGAGAGGCTTATATTAATGGAATGGCCGGAGAGCGTTTCTGTGTGAGAAATTCTGGAGCAACAGCAGTTGTTGAAGGAATTGGAGATCACGGATGCGAATACATGACCGGTGGTACAGTAGTAGTTTTAGGAAAAACAGGAAGAAACTTCGCGGCTGGTATGAGCGGTGGTGTAGCTTATGTTTACGATCCAAATAAGAAATTCGATTCTACAGTTTGTAACATGGAAATGGTTGCATTCGACCCAATGGAAGAAGAAGATCTTACGAAACTAAGAAAACTGATCAAAAATCATTCGTTGTACACAAGCAGTCCATTAGCAAAAAGAATTTTAGCAGACTGGGAAAACCAACAACAGCACTTCGTAAAAGTAATGCCGACAGATTACAAAAAAGCATTACAAAGAATTGCAGAAGAGAAAAAAATAGAAGAATTAATAGCTGATTAAAAGGTTCTGAGTTACAAAGGTGCAGAGGTACTAAGGTTGAGCTTCTCAACTCACTTCTCACATTTCACATCTCACAACTAAATTTAATAAAAATGTCATGGGTAAAATAGGCGGATTTAAAGAATATAACAGAGCCGATGAAAGTAATTTAGCAGTAGCAGAACGTGTTTCTAACTACAACGAATTTACTATTCCGGTACCAAAAGATAAATTAAAAGAACAAGGATCAAGATGTATGGACTGTGGAATTCCTTTTTGCCACAGTGGTTGTCCGTTAGGAAATTTAATTCCTGACTTCAACGACATGGTGCATCAGGAAGAATGGCAGAGTGCATTAGAGATTTTACAATCTACTAATAACTTCCCTGAATTTACAGGACGCTTATGCCCTGCTCCATGCGAGAAATCATGTGTATTAGGAATCATCAAAGATCCGGTTTCTATCGAAAACATCGAAAAAAGCATCGTAGAAAGAGGTTTCGCTGAAGGATGGATTAAACCACAAGCACCAAAAACAAGAACTGGAAAAACAGTTGCCATTATTGGTTCAGGACCTGCGGGACTTGCAGCTGCTCAACAGTTAAACAGAGCTGGTCACACGGTTACTGTTTTTGAAAGAGACAACGCAATTGGTGGTTTATTACGTTACGGAATTCCAAATTTCAAATTAGAAAAAGGAATTATCGACCGTCGTGTAGCTATTCTTGAAGCAGAAGGAATCACTTTCAAAACTAATGTAAATGTTGGTGTTAACTTCAGCGTTGAAGAATTAAACCAATTCGATTCTATCGTTTTATGCGGAGGAGCAACTGAAAGAAGAAGCTTGCCAACTAAAGGAATCGAAAGCAAAGGCGTTGTTCAGGCAATGGATTTCTTAACTCAGCAAACAAAAGTTTTATACGGAGAATCAATTCCTGATCAGGTTAAAGCAACTGGTAAAGATGTAATCGTTATTGGTGGTGGAGATACTGGTTCTGACTGTATTGGAACTTCAAACAGACACGGAGCTAAATCGGTAACTAACTTTGAGATTTTACCAAAACCTCCAGTTGGAAGAAGCGAATCAACTCCTTGGCCTTTCTGGCCGTTGCAACTTAAAACATCTTCTTCTCACGAAGAAGGCTGTGACAGAAACTGGTTAATCAATACCAAAGAATTCATTTCTAACGATAAAGGTGAATTAACTGGATTAAAAACTGTTGAAGTGCAATGGAAAATGACTCCAGGTCAGCGTCCTGAATTAATCGAAAAAGAAGGTTCTGAAAAAATCTGGCCTTGCGATTTAGCTTTATTAGCTCTTGGATTTACAGGTCCGGAGAAAACATTAAGCGAACAATTAGGAATCGAAACTGATATGAGAAGCAATTACAAAGCGCATAACTATCAGACAAACGTGCCTCACATTTTCACAGCAGGTGATATGAGAAGAGGACAATCATTAATCGTGTGGGCTATTTCAGAAGGTCGCGAAGCTGCAAGAGAAGTAGATTTATTCCTTATGGGATCTACTAACTTGCCTACTAAAGGAAAAGGAGATTTACCGAGCTTATAATTTTTAAGGTTCTGAGGTTCTAAGATGCTAAGGCACTAAGTTTTTTTCCTTGCATTTTATTAATCTTTTCCGATAACAACATAACTACTAACAAACCCTTGAATTTATATTCAGGGGTTTTGTTTTTTTAGCCACAGATTATCATGATTAAAAGGATTTTTTCTTAGCCACGACCCGAGCGATAGCGAACTGGCGAAGCAATTACACCAATTTTCACGAATTTTTATTTTCTGGCCGGTTTCTATTTCAATATAGCCCGTGGTTTCAACCACGGGAATACAATCTATGACTAAGCCCAATCCCCAATGTTTCCCGTGGTTGAAACCACAGACTATGTTTTAGTATTTTGCGAAAAATCTAAAATTAAAAATTCGTGAAAATTTGTGTAATTCGTGGCTAAACAAAAAATAATCTGTGCAAATCATTTTATCCAGATAGCTATCGGGAGTGGCAAAATAATAATTTCAACAGCATTTAAGAATAAGTTAATTCGCGAATTCGAGCCAAAAAAACTTAGTACCTTAGCATCTTAGTACCTCAGTACCTTAAAAAAGGTTACAAAATTCCAAAACAAGCAACTTTTTGTTTAAAATAAAACAATTTGTTATAATTTGTTATTTTTCTACAAATTATTTGTTGATAGATAAAAGTGTAATAACTTTGCCCAAAATGATTTAAAAATGCAAGCAAAAGATTTACTGCAGTTAGCAGACCAATTTGGAAGTCCGTTGTATGTTTACGATGCCGAAAAAATCCAATCTCAGTACAATAGGTTAACTAAAGCTTTCTCTAAGGTAGAAAACTTAAGAGTTAATTACGCCATGAAGGCATTGTCAAATGTTGCGATTCTTCAGTTATTAAAGAACATGGGGTCTGGTTTAGATACTGTATCAATTCAGGAAGTTTTATTAGGACTTCATGCTGGCTATGAACCCGAAAGAATTTTCTTTACACCAAACGGCGTTTCTCTAGAAGAAATCGAAGAAGTTGCCGCAATGGGTGTACAAATTAATATTGACAACTTATCTATTCTGGAGCAATTCGGAACAAAACACCCGCATATTCCGGTATGTATTCGTATTAATCCACACGTAATGGCGGGCGGAAATGCTAACATTTCTGTGGGACATATCGATAGTAAATTCGGAATTTCTGTTCACCAGATTCCGCATATATTGCGAATTGTAGAGAATACAAAAATGAGCATTGTTGGAATTCACATGCACACAGGATCTGATATTTTAGATATCGAAGTATTCTTGTATGCTGCTGAAATCTTGTTCGATACGGCTAAACATTTCAAAGATTTACAATTCTTAGATTTTGGAAGCGGATTTAAAGTTCCTTACAAAAAAGACGATATCGAAACAGACATCGAAGAACTAGGTAAAAAATTATCAAAAAGATTCAACGCTTTCTGTGCTGAATATGGAAGAGATTTAACATTGATTTTCGAACCAGGAAAATTCCTGGTAAGTGAAGCAGGTCATTTCTTAGTAAAAGTAAACGTAGTAAAACAAACGACTTCAACAGTTTTTGCTGGAGTAGACAGTGGTTTCAACCACTTAATCCGTCCAATGTTATACGGATCTTCACACCATATTGAAAACATCTCAAACCCAAAAGGAAAAGAGCGTTTTTACTCAGTCGTAGGATACATTTGCGAAACCGATACTTTTGCAAACAACCGTAGAATTCAGGAAATTACTGAAGGAGATATTTTATCTTTCAGAAACGCTGGAGCATATTGTTTCTCAATGTCTTCAAACTACAATTCAAGATACAAACCAGCCGAAGTCTTATGGATGAACGGTCAGGGAATCTTGATTCGCCAGGCTGAAACATTTGAAGATTTACTTAAAAATCAAATTCCGTTACCACAAGAAATTGCTGCTGCGGTTTAACAATAGAAAAAAAGAGAATATCACTTTAATCCCGTTTCTTAATTGAGGCGGGATTTTTTTATTCCAGATTTTTGTCTAAAAATTTAGATAAATTTATAAAAACTTTAATTTTGTAAGAAATTTACATGTAAATGAATTATAAAAAATATGCTTTTATTAAAAATGAATTATCGACTGTATTCAATTTTGTAAGTGTCGGACATAAAGGCAATTTTAGAAAAGTAGTTGTTTATTCACCTACTACAAACTCAAATGTATACAATCTTGGTTTTGGAGATTTAAAATACGATTTATCAAAAAAGAAATATATTATAGATGATCAAATCATAAATGATAACGGAGATATTAGAATTGTTTTAGCAACTGTAGTAAAAACTGTATATGAATTTACAAGTGTTAATCCGCAAATAACAATCTTTTTTAGAGGAAGTGATGCCAGAAGAACAAATACTTACAAAAGAGCTATTATGTTAAATCTAGAGGAATTATCAGAAACTTTTGATATATTTGGTGCAAGAATGATTGATAATAATAAAATCATAGATGAGCCATTTGATTATAAAAAGGACTATGATGGTTTTTTAATTAAAAGGAAAAGAATATGAAGAGTGTAAAAAAAACAATTAAAACTAAAAGATTAACTACAAAAGACTCAAAAGTTATTATTGATTCATCACTTAATAATCTTAAAAATATTGAGTTTCAATCTGGAAAACAAGATGAAATTAATAAAATCGAGTTTAAACTAAGCTTTTAATTTCAAAAGTAACATATCATAAATCCTGTTCTCGAAAAGTGAATGGGATTTTTTATTTTGCCCCCGCCAGCGCGAGCGTCCCGCTCGTGAACATAATCTTAAAAAATCAACAATAAAAAAACTTCACAGGCACGAGTGAGACGCTCGCGCCAGCAAGTATATTATTCTTTTAGATTTTGAACTTTTTCAAGAAGCATTTCATCGATTTCATCCAGAAATTCAAATGCATCCAGAGGAAAAAGCTGATGTACAACTTCTAAAACTAAAGACAAATTGATAGTCGTTTTTATATCTGTTTCTGAAATTTTATGCACATCGTTATCTACGCCTAAAACGCATAGTTTTAGCATTTCGCTAATAGCACAGCCAAGTTCATAATAACTTGAAAATTTAACTTTGGCAACATATTGCTCATTTTCTTTATTCGCCGATTTTAGAGTTTTAAAATAATAACACATTAGTTTTCTAAATTTCTCTTCATTTTCCATTTCATTTTTTCCCATCGGTATTTAATTTCTTGTTTGTATTTTTAGGTATTTATTTTATTTAACAATCTTTAATTTTTAAAGTAAGAAAAATTGTATTTTTACTTCCCGCAAGTAATCAATAGATTTTCGGGTAACCGACAAATGATAATTGTATCTTACAAAGTATTTTTGTTTTTTACAACGATCAAAAAATCTAAAATTTTTTAAATATCTTTGAGCTATGACTACAACAGCAAAACCAAAACATATTGGAAGAAACATAAGCCGAATCAGAGAGCTTAGAGGTATGAAACAAGAAGCACTAGCTTTTGCAATTGGTGTTACGCAGCAAACTGTTTCAAATATTGAAGGAAGCGAAACCATTGAAGATGATAAATTAGATGCAATTGCTGAAGTTTTAGGCGTTTCGGCAGAAGCTATAAAAAATTATAGTGATGAAGCTGTATTTAATATTATTGGAAATACAGTTAACAATCATGATAATGCAGCTCTTTTTCAATATCATCCAACATTCAATCCAATAGATAAATTGATTGAATCTTATGAAGAAAACAAAAAGCTTTACGAACGTCTAGTTCAGGCCGAAAAAGACAAAAACGAATATTTAGAAAAATTACTAAAAGGAAAATAATTTCCTCGATAATAAAAATCCAGCAAAAGCACAAAGTTCTTATGATTTTGTGCTTTTTTTGTAAACAGAAAACAAACAAATAAAATACAACAAAATGAAACCACAAATACGAATCCTTGTTTACTCAATTCTATTCTTTTTATACCTTACTTCTACTACATTTTTTCTTTCGGTAGGCGAAAAATTAAAAACCGATCCTTATATAACTTTAGGCTGCGGATTTGCCGTTTTCAATCTCATTTATGCCTTTTTTGGATTAAAGTGGAACGTATTACTAAATATAATCTCTGCTATTGGTATTGCTGCTTTATCTCTATTCCTGGCTTTAAAATTTACCAATCTGCATTTGTTTATAGATTACGATCCGTATCAGGTTAAAACCGCCATATTTGCGAATGCTGTTTTCTCAATTATTTTTTGGGAAATTGTGTATCAGATAAAAATTAGAAAATCATAAATTAAAATCAAAACTCCCCAAATCTAAAACCAAAAACAATGAAAATTACGATTTCCCTGTCGGCATTATTCCTGTTATTTACTACCAATGTTTTCAGCCAGACCTTAGCCGATTTAAAATTAAAAGCAAAAGAAATTCCAAAAGGTTATACAGCAAACGACGGTCAAATTTGTGTTACGCCTCAGGCCTGCAATTTTTATACTGATATCGAAACCTACAGCAATATTGTGGGAGTCGTAAAAAGCAAGCAGATTCAAAGTTTTAAAAACAGAGCCGACAGCGGTTCTATTATGTATTTTGAATTTGAACACGTTTTTAAAGGCGACAGATTTCTGCAGGGATTATTATGGGGAAAAGCCGGCCAGCCAACCGATGAACGTCCGGAAGAATATTTGGCAAAAGGAAAATTTCTAATTATTTGGAGTTTTCGCCCAGACAGCCCAGTTAAAGAAAAATCAGAAACAAAAATTGAAGCTATTTTGCAATAAACAATACATTTTCTATCTACTGTGAAACCTCCGGAGGAGTGCAATATTTATAGCAAAATTTATTTCCATACACAAAAGCTCCAGAGGAGCGGCACATTTTAAAACAAGATATATCGCTCCGCTGGAGCTTGAAATCTGCGTGTATATCATTGTTATAAATATTATGCTTCTCCGAAGCATTTTTATTAGACAGTTAATTTCAACGGATAAATCAGAAACAAAAATTGAGGCTATTTTGCAATAAACAATACATTTTCTATTTAATGCGAAAGCTCCGGAGGAGTGCAATATTTATAGCACAATTCATGTCAATACACAAAAAGCTCCAGAGGAGCGGCACATTTTTAAACAATATATATCGCTCCGCTGGAGCTTGAAATCTGAGTGTACATTATTGTTATAAATATTATGCTTCTCCGAAGCATTTTTATTAGACAGCTAATTTCTACTAATAGATAAGAGACAAAAATTGAGGCTATTTTGCAATAAACAATACATTTTCTATTTAATGCGAAAGCTCCGGAGGAGTGCAATATTTATAGCAAAATTTATTTCCAGAGATAAAAGCTCCGGAGGAGTGCAATATTTATAGCACAATTCATTTCCATACACAAAAAGCTCCAGAGGAGCGGCACATTTTTAAACAATATATATATCGCTCCGCTGGAGCTTGAAATCACGGGTACATCATTGTTATAAATATTATGCTCCTCCGAAGCATTTTTTATTGAACAATCTAATTTCAACAAAGACACATTGCGGCTGCTAATTTTCATTTCCTGTAACTTTCTTGTAAACCTTTTTTTATATTTTAGCGATTCAAAATACACCTAAATCGCAATTCAAAAACATGAAATTCAAAATTTTACTTTTATCTGCCTTTATTTTTATCTCTTGCAAAAAAGAATCAACAACCGAAAAAACACCAGCTGCTTTAAAAGACACAGTTGTAACAGTAGAAGAAAATGAAATTATAAACGACGACTTCGATACAATTGTAATTTCTGCAAAACATAAAACAAACAAAATTCTATGCGATTTAGACGGAGACGGAAAAAACGAAACTGTTGAAATTGTTCGAAGTACAAATAACGATAAAAGCGGTCTGCGAATAATTTTCGGAAACGGAAACCGCACAGATTATTTCGGAATGGGACATAATATTCTGGGTCAGGGTTTTGACGAAATTGACTGGGCCGGAGTATTCGAAAAAGCTTCAAAAGGAAACATTGTATGGAACAATGTAAATGAAGACGGCGAAATTATGGGCGATGAAGAAATAAAAGAAGAAGACAAAATAAAACTGCCAAACGACGGAATCTTTATTCACGCCGATGAAAGCTGCGGAGGCGGGATTATTTACCTAAATAATGGTAAATACGATTGGGTTCAGCAGGAATAAAGCTGTAAAATAACTTCCTAAATAATTTTGAATATGAAAAGTACATTAGAAATTGCTAGTCGTTTTAAAGAAATTATCCTAAACGGAACTTGGGTTGCAAATACAAATTACAAACTCCAGCTCGAAAATCTGGATTGGAAAATCGCAGTAAAACCTGTTCAAAACTTAAATACAATTGCAGTTCTTGCACAGCATATTCATTATTACATTAAAGGACTTAATCAGGTTTTTAAAGGCGGAACACTCGATATAAAAGACAAATTCAGTTTTGACTTTCCTTCTATTCAATCACAGGAAGAATGGAACAACTTTTTAGAGAAGTTTTGGAACGACAGTCAAGAATTTGCTTCTTTTGTTGAACAAATGCCAGATGAAAAACTCAATGAACCCTTCGTTGATGAAAAATACGGTACTTATAGAAGAAATATTGACTGTATGATCGAACACAGTTATTATCATTTAGGGCAGATTGTATTGATAAAAAAGCTACTTACTCAATTAAACCCAAATTAATTTTTTAAACGCCAAAATAAAATTTATGAAAAATATTTTCATCGTATTACTTTCTGTAATTCTCTTTTCAAGCTGTAAAGAAGATAAAAAAGAAGAAATTAAACCCACAGCAAAAACCGAATCAGAAGCAATTGAAGACAAAGATTTTGTTTTAGCGGTAGAAAAAATTGATTCTACACAATTTCCAAGTTCAATAAAATATGAAGGCTTTATTAAAAATGCCGTTCGATGGAAAGATAAATTAGGAGATAATATTGTGATTACAACCGAAACAGGCTATCATATAAACAAAAAATTTGAACACGAAACCGATGGCTCTGATGCCGAATTGTTTGCGTATCATTTTATAGTTTCGGGAAATGAAGCAAAACAAACCTGGAAAGTTTACGATTATATTTCTGATTGTCCAGTTGATATTGTGGCTTCGTTTATAAAAAACACATTTCAGGTTACAGACTTAAACAAAAACGGAATTTCCGAAACATGGTTAATGTACAAAACTGTCTGCCACGGCGATGTTAGTCCGTGCGACATGAAGGTTATCATGTACGAAGGAAATAAAAAATATGCCATGCGAGGCGAAAGCAAAGTTGCTGTTGGACTTCTTGACAATGGCAAAGAACAATATATAGGCGGTGAATATAAACTGGATGAAAACTTCAAAAAAGGCCCGAAAGTTTTTAAAGAGTTTGCTCAAAAATTATGGAGCGATAATTTAATTGAAACCTGGGAAGATTAAAAATGGAAAAGAAATATCTAAAATACTTTAAAGATTTCATCGAAGGAAAAGATGTCGCAGCCTGGAAAGTCTTTTGGAAAGAAAATTCTAAAGAACTCGAAAAAGAATTATCAAGAACAGAATTTTTAAAATTAAAATTTGAGAAAATTAGTTTTGGTGAAGAAATTTTAAAAAGAGAAAATATTTCTTTTAACTGGACTCCAAAAGGAAAGCAACAAAAAGTCTGGGCAGATCTGCATGATAGCGTTTGCGATGAAAATGGAAAACCTTTATTGTCATTTAGAAGAAAAATGTTTTCGGGAGCTTTTGGAGCGTATCTAGACAATAACCAAGCACAAAGCATTAATTTAATACAAAAGCATATAAATGGTATTTTAAAACAGAAAGATGCTATCGAAAAATCGAATTCATTAAATGATGCTGAATTTGATGCAGAAGCTTTATTAGAAGAAGGTTATAGCAAATTTGCTTTAATTGTACTGAAAGAAATAAGCGAAATAAATACGGATGATGATTTATTGACTGCCGCCATAAATTATGCGAAATTATGTGTTATAAAAAATACACATCTATTTCAATCCCGATAGAGCTGATATTATCGAAGATATAAATGCAAAAGCGGGGCTAATCGTTCTTGTAAAAACCTCTTTATGCTCTTCAAAATATTTTAAAAAAGGCATAGTTGTTGAAAGTTAAAAAAGATATATTTACACCTTCAATTAAAGAATGCCATGCAAAAAATTACCCTTTTATTTTCTATACTATTTTTAGCTCTTTCGTCATGCGGAGTTAAAACAACACAATCGATGCTGAGTGACGGAAATTACGACGGCGCCATCGACAGAGCGGTCGAAGCACTCCGAACCAAAAAAGATTCTAAAGGAAAACAAGATTATGTTTATCTGCTGGAAGAAGCATTTGCAAAAGCCAAAGACAGAGATTTACGCAATCTTGAAATGATCACAAAAGAAGCAAATCCTGCAAATGCAGAACGTATTTACAATACATATTTACAACTTAATAATCGTCAGGAAAAAATTCGCCCTTTACTGCCTCTGCCTTTATTGAAACAAGGAAAAAACGCTTATTTCCCATTTGATAATTATTCAGATCAAATTGTAAGCAGTAGAAATGCACTTTCAAAATATTTATATGAAAATGCTTCGGCTCTTTTAAAATCTAACAACAAACTCGATTTTAGAAAAGCCTATGATGATTTTGCGTATTTGGAAAGCATCAACCCAAATTACAAAAACACTAAAAAACTGATGGACGACGCCCAGTTTAAAGGAACTGATTTTGTAGATGTTTACGCGAAAAATGAAACCGAAATGGTGATTCCGAAATTACTTCAGGAAGACTTACTGGATTTTAAAACTTACGGATTAAACGATAAATGGACGGTCTATCATAATGCCAGACAAAAAAATATAGTGTACGACTACAGCCTGATTATCAACTTTAGACAAATTCTAATTTCGCCGGAACAAATAAAAGAAAAGGAATTCATTAAAGAAAGACAAATAAAAGATGGTGCAAAAACACTTGTAGACAGTCGCGGAAGACCTGTAAAAGACAGTTTAGGCAAAGAAATAAAAGTTGATAATTACAGAACACTTCGTGCTAATATTTACGAATTCAGACAATTTAAATCCTGTCAGATTACAGCAAAAGTTGATTACATTGATATAAAAACAAATCAGTTAATCCAGACTTTCCCGGTAAGCAGTGAATTTGTTTTTGAAAATATTTATTCGACTTACAAAGGCGATAAAAATGCATGCGAAGACAATTATATCTCTTATTTTAATAAACGCGCCGTTCCGTTCCCTAATAATGAACAAATGGTTTATGATACGGGAGAAGACCTGAAAGCGAGACTTAAAGATATTATTGTCAAAAATAAATTTAGAAGCTAAATTAAAACTAGGAAAAGGTGCATTTTATGCGCCTTTTTTGTTTCTATAAAAAATCCTCAATTAAAAAAATCATAAAAAAGAATTGCGCAACCAAAAAGTTGCTTATATTTGCAACTGATTAGTTGCGTAATTTATATTTAAAATGAAACGAGATATATTTCAGGCTATTGCCGATCCAACCCGAAGAGCGATTTTAGTTTTAATATCTGCCAATGCATTAACTCCTAATGCCATTGCAGAACAATTTAATACTACACGTCAGGCAGTTTCAAAACATATCAAAATTTTAAATGAATGTGAATTATTAGATGAAAAAAAAGTGGGCAGAGAAATTTATTATCAGCTCAAAATCGAAAAAATGAAAGAAGTTGACCAATGGCTCGAACAATTCAAAAAAATCTGGGAAAGCCGTTTCAGCCAGCTGGATCAAGTATTAATGAATCTAAAATCTAAAGCAAATGAAATCTAACCTGTTAATGAATTTTACTGTAGACAAAGAAAATAAGACTGTAAACATCAAACGTGAATTCGACGCATCGTTATCGAATGTTTGGTCAGCCTGGACAGAACCTGAAATTTTAGACCAATGGTGGGCGCCGGCTCCGTATAAATCTAAAACCACAAGTATGGAATTTAAAGAAGGCGGAAAAAGATTGTATGCCATGGTTGGTCCTGAAGGCGAAGAACGCTGGAGTTGTTTTGAATATACTTCGATTTCTCCAAAAACAAATTTTAAACATTCTTCTACTTTTTGTGATGCCGAAGGGAAACCAAATTCTGCTTTTGCAAGTTCATACTGGGATTTAACCTTTTCAGAACAAGGCGACTTGACAGTTGTAGACATTGCCATAACACGAGACAGCTTTGAAGAAATGGAAAAATTAATCGAAATGGGTTTCAAAGATGGAATCACAGCGACAATGCAAATTTTGGATAAAATCTTTGAAGCAAGAAAATAACAGTTTAATAAAGTAATAATGAATTTAAAATCGAGAGAATTATGAAATCAAATCTTTTAATGAATTTTACTGTAGATAAAGAAAATAGTACTGTAAATGTAAAACGTGAATTTGATGCTTCATTAGCAAACGTTTGGTCGGCATGGACAGAACCAGAAATTTTAGATCAATGGTGGGCACCGGCTCCGTGGAAATCCAAAACAAAAAGGATGGATTTTAAAGAAGGCGGACGCAGACTTTATGCCATGATTGGGCCAGAAGGCGAACAACACTGGGCAATTGCCGATTTTACTTCTATCAGCCCGAAGACTAATTTTAAATATCTGGATGCATTCAGTGACAGTGAAGGAAATTTAAATACCGAATTTCCGCGTTCAGACTGGAATGTTAATTTTTCTGAACAAGGCGGTTCTACCTTCGTTGATGTTGTAATAAAACACGAAAAACTATCTGATTTGGAAATGATTATTCAAATGGGCTTCAAAGAAGGTTTCACCATTGCAATGGAAGGATTAGACAAAATTTTTGCAGAAAAAGCAAAATAAATAAGTTTGAATGCTATAAAAGACGAAAGCTGCAAAAAATAAATTGTAACTTTCGTCTTTCTTTTTACAAATCATTTTTACTTCAATCAATGAACAAATTTTTAATCACACTTTTAATTTTCTCATCTCCTTTCCTTTTCAGCCAAAACAACAAATCTAAAACTACAGAAACAACTAAACCTTTTGTATTAGGCGTTATCGATGAAATCCAGTCAAAAGAATTAGGCGAAAACAGAATCCTGAACATTTATCTTCCAGAAGGCTACAACCCAAAAGATGCAGAAAAATATCCTGTAATTTATTTATTAGACGGCTCTGCCAATGAAGATTTTATTCACATCTCAGGTTTAGTTCAGTTTAATAGTTTTGAATGGATTAATCAGGTTCCAAAATCAATTGTGGTAGGTATTGCAACGGTGGACAGAAAAAGAGATTTTACTTTTGCAACAACTCTTGAAAAAGATAAAAAACGTTTTCCAACAACCGGACATTCTGATAAATTTATTGCTTTTATCGAAAAAGAATTACAGCCTTTTATTGATAAAAAATACAAAACAACTGAATCAAAAATGATTATAGGACAGTCGCTTGGCGGATTATTAAGTTCTGAAATACTGCTTAAAAAACCATCGCTTTTTAACAAATATGTTATTGTAAGCCCAAGTATATGGTGGGATAATGGTTCTATACTGAATATAGATTCACAAATTCTTCAGGAAAATTTTAAACAGCCTACAGAGATTTATATTGCAGTGGGCAAAGAAGGATTAACTCCAACCGAAATTCCAAGAGTTATGGAAGTTGATGCCAATTTATTAGCCGAGAAAATACAGGCTTCTAAAAGCAAAAACATTAAGGTCTTTTTTGATTATTTTCCTAATGAAAACCATGGAACAATCCTGCATTTGGCCGTTTTTAATTCTTTTAAATTCTTTTATCCTCAAACAAAAGAATAAAGGGGATTTTAGAAATATTCCAAAAAATTGTAATTTTATAATCTATTGATTCATAATTCCTTATCATGACACCAAATAAACAAACTGTAAACGAATATATGGCTGCTTTTATGGTAAGCGATCACGCAAGAATCCTTGCTTGCCTTACTGATGATGTTGTTTGGGAAATGCCCGGAATTTATCAGCATGTGGGCAAAGAAGCTTTTGACAAAGAGATTGAAAATGACAATTTTGTTGGAAGTCCAACAATTCAGATTATTAAATTAATTGAAGAAAATAACATTGTAATTGCCGAAGGTGCAGTTCAGGGAAACATGAAAAACGGCGGCAAACTGGATGCCGTTTTTTGTGATGTTTTTGAAATGGAAAACGGAAAAATCAAAAAGCTTACCTCCTATTTAATGTCAAAAAATGCCAATTTAAAATTTGAGTAATCTGGTATTTAAATCTTAAAAAATATTTTTTATATCTTTGCATCACTAAATAAACCGCACAAACTCTATGTGAATAAAAATTTCTTTCGGACAATTTTAAGGTAAGCTGAAAATCGGCTTACATATTTGTTTATCTCCTAAAGAAAGAAATCATGGTTATTTTACAGAATATCTCATACCTTCATTCAAACAAAGATTTGTTGTTTGATAAAATTACCTTTACAGTTAATCCTCACGAAAAAATTGCTTTAATTGGCAATAACGGCGTTGGTAAATCAACTTTATTAAAAATTATTGCAGGCGAATTACAACCTGCCGACGGAATATTAAAAACCAATTCTAAACCTTATTATCTGCCGCAGATATTCGGACAATTTAATCATCTTACAATTGCTCAGGCATTGCAGGTTGAAGACAAACTGAATGCGCTTCAGGAAATTCTTAACGGAACTGTTTCCGAAGAAAACCTCAACACTTTAAACGATGACTGGACAATTGAAGATCGCTGCAATGAAGCATTAAAATATTGGCAATTGCAGGATTTAAATTTGAATCAGAAATTGGAAACACTGAGCGGCGGGCAAAAAACAAAAGTTTTTCTGGCCGGAATTTCAATTCACGAACCTGAACTTGTTTTGCTTGATGAACCGAGTAACCATTTGGATATTTCGGGCAGAGAATTATTGTACAATTTTATAAAAAGCACTTCTTCAACTTTAATTGTTGTGAGCCACGATCGAAAACTGCTTAATTTACTGAATCCGGTTTGTGAATTATCCAAACACGGAATTACAGTTTATGGTGGTAATTATGATTTTTATGCCGAACAAAAAGGAATAGAAAACAATGCTTTAAGTCAGGATATCCAGAGCAAAGAAAAGGCTTTGCGCAAAGCGAAAGAAAAAGAACGCGAAACTCTTGAACGTCAGAACAAACTGGATTCACGCGGTGAAAAGAAACAAAAGAAAGCCGGGGTTTCCAGAATTATGATGAATACTTTACGCAATAATGCCGAAAACAGCACGGCAAAAACGAAAGGTGTTCATGCTGAAAAAATTGGCGGAATCTCAAAAGATTTACAAGAATTGCGATCGTCTTTACCGGATATTGATCAAATGAAATTTGGTTTTGACAAAACGAATTTACATAAAGGAAAAACACTTTTTACAGCAGTTGAAATTAATCACAGTTACGAAAATCAGTCTCTATGGAAAAACCCGCTAAGCTTTCAAATTCTGAGTGGTCAGCGTTTAGCACTAAAAGGTTTAAACGGTTCTGGAAAAACGACACTAATTAAAATTATCATGGGCGAATTGAAGCCCAAAACTGGAACTTTTCAAAAAGCTGATTCGAAGATTATTTATATCGATCAGGATTATTCGCTTATAGAAAACGAAATTACGGTTTATGAGCAGGCTCAGAAATTTAATTCATCAGGTTTACAGGAACATGATATCAAAATGAAACTCAACAAGTTTTTGTTTTCGCAAAATGACTGGAATAAACCTTGTGCTGATTTAAGCGGAGGAGAAAAAATGCGTTTAATGCTTTGCTGTTTAACAATTAATAATCAAGCTCCTGATATTATCATTCTAGACGAACCTACAAATAATCTTGATATTCAAAATATCAAAATCCTTACCACTGCAATTAATGAATATACAGGAACTTTAATTGTGGTTTCGCATGATGTTCATTTTTTGGAAGAGATAAAAATTGAAGATTTTATTGAACTGAATTAAAAGTGCTGCTTGCCATTTCGAGAAGCTTTGTCAAAGTTTAGAACTTTGACAAAGTTTTTTTATAATGCTTCGAATCTAAAATCTGAATTCTAAAATCTAAAATTAATTTATCCCAGCCATCCTTCGCGATCCAGACTTCGATATTGAATTGCTTCGGCGATATGCTGCGAAATTATATTTTCTGAATTGTCTAGATCGGCAATTGTGCGTGCTACTTTCAGAATTCTATCGTAAGCTCGGGCAGAAAGATTTAAACGTTCCATTGCGTTTTTAAGCAGTTCTTTTGACTGCTCGTCTAAGGCACAAAACTCACGGATTAGTTTACTGCTCATTTGTGCATTGTAGTGGATATTTTCTACATCGGCAAAACGTTTAGTTTGAATTTCGCGTGCTGCAGTTACGCGCTTACGAATTTCTACACTGCTTTCGGCTTTTCGGTCGTCTGCTAATTTATCAAACGGAACAGGTGTAACTTCAATATGAATGTCAATTCGGTCTAAAAGCGGACCGGAAATTTTACTCATATAACGCTGCATTTCGTGCGGAGAAGAAGTATTTGGCATACTTGGATCATTAAAAAATCCACTTGGACTTGGATTCATACTTGCCACCAGCATAAACGATGACGGATACGTCACCGTAAATTTAGCTCTCGAAATAGTTACTTCACGGTCTTCTAACGGCTGTCGCATTACTTCTAAAACATCTCTTTTGAATTCTGGCAATTCATCCAAAAATAAAACACCATTGTGTGCCATCGAAATTTCTCCTGGCTGCGGATAACTTCCTCCTCCAACCAATGCGACATTTGAAATTGTATGATGCGGACTTCTAAATGGTCTTTGATTCATCAACCCAACTTCTTTTAGTTTTCCGGCTACACTATGAATTTTAGTGGTTTCAAGCGCTTCACGTAATGTCATAGGCGGTAAAATACTCGGAACTCGTTTTGCGAGCATTGTTTTACCTGCTCCGGGCGGGCCAATTAAAATAATATTATGTCCTCCGGCCGCTGCGATTTCCATACAGCGTTTTATACTTTCTTGCCCGCGAACGTCAGAGAAATCAAATTCAGGAAAATCCAGAGTTTTGTAAAATTCAGCTCTCGTATCAATTATCGTTGGCTGGAGAGTTCCTTTTCCAGCAAAAAAATCAATTATTTCCTGTAAATTAGAAACTCCGTAAACATCTAAATCAGATACAATTGCTGCTTCTTTTACATTTTGAATCGGCAGGAAAAAACCTTTATAACCTTCCTCTTTTGCTTTTATAGCGATAGGCAATGCACCGCGAATAGGCTGTAAACTTCCGTCAAGAGAAAGTTCGCCCATAATAATATACTGTTCAATTTCGGGCGCTTTTATCTGGTCTGAACCCACTAAAATTCCCATCGCCAGCGGTAAATCATACGCAGAACCTTCTTTTCGAAGATCGGCAGGCGCCATATTTATAGTAATTTTTTTTCCCGGAAAACTTAATCCGTTATTTTTTAAAGCTGCTGCAATTCTATAACTGCTTTCTTTTATGGCATTATCCGGAAGTCCAACTAAATGATAACCAATTCCTTTATCCATATGCACTTCAATTGTAATGGTTGTGGCCTCAACTCCAAAAACGGCACTTCCGTAAACTTTTACTAACATAAAAACTCATCTATTATTAAAGAGTAAAAGTATTACAATTAGAAATAAATCTAATTATATTTGTAAATATTTTATTACTTTTTATTTTTACAAAAATAGATTTTTAACTTAGAGAATATATTTAAATTTACTTTTCTTTTAAAATCAGTGACAATGGATGAAATAGAAAAAATAAAAAATGTACTGGCAAAAAATGCGACAGAATTTATAGCTGGCGGGTTCAAGCCAACTAATTCAATTACTGAAAGCTGGATTGGAAAAGTTTATTTATATAATGAAAACGAACAAATTCCATTAGATCAAAAAGGGAACTTAATGCTTCCTTTATTTCAATTATATTTCGATCAGTTTCCTTTTGTACCCAACATTTTAAAAGAAACAAAAATTATTACCGTTTTTATATCTCAGGATTTCCCAATGGATTTAACGCCTAATGGAAATAATTGGGTTTTGCGCGAATACAAAAACACAGATAAAATTGTTATAAAGGATTTACAAAATGATGTATCGTTTATAAAAGCTTTTCCTTTATCTAATAAATTAATTGAAGAAGATTATCCGGTTTGGGAAGATGCTTCCGGAATTTCAGATGAAATCACAGACAAAATACTGGAACTGGAAGACTCTGGCGCTATTGACTCTTATTATGATTTTTTTGAAAACAGGAATGGTCATAAAATTGGAGGATATGCAAGCTATCGTCAGTCAGGAATTGATTTTGGCGAAGATTATGAATTTGTATTTCAAATTTCTTCTGATGAAAAAGCAAACTTAAATATCATTGACAGCGGTAACTTCTATTTTGCTAAAAATAGAAAAACTGGTGAATGGATGTATTATATTGATTTTTACTGATTATGATTTATTCTTAACTTGCTCCACTATCTCACTCAAATCCAAACAATTTTGATGTGACCAAAGTTTACTTTCAATTTCATTATTCAAAATACAATGGTGGCATTCGATAATTTCATGTGAATATCCTTTTCCTAAAGCAGGCAGCGTAAAAGCCGCTTCTTTTTTCTCATTTATAAATAAAGAATAACCATCAGCAATAAACCACGGAGCATTTAATTCTATTCTTCCTTTTGTTCCAGAAATAACCGCTTTCATATCAGATTCTGAAACAATAGAAGCATGCAAAACCGATTGTGCCGATTCGTATTGTAATATCATAGAAGTCTGCAGATCAATATCATTTTTATGTTTAACTGCTTTTGCTGCAATCTCTTTTGGTTTTCCTAATAGTATATAAGACAGAAATAAAGGATAAACACCAATATCAAATAATGCGCCGCCGCCTAATTGTTTGTCAAAAAGCCTTTTGTTTTCTGTTTCACTTCCGTGAAAAGCAAAATCAGCTTTTATATAGTTTACGTTTCCAATAATTCCGTTATTAATTTTCTGCAAAACATCCTGAACCGAAGGAATAAACCTAGTCCAAAAAGCTTCCATAAAAAACTTATTGTATTTTCTCGAAGCTTCGATCATTCTTTGCGCGTCCTGATGGGATAACGACATTGGCTTTTCACAAAGCACATGTTTTCCTTTTTCTAATGCTTTTATTGTCAATTCGGCGTGCGAATTATGAGGAGTTGCCATGTAAACGATTTCAATTTCTGAATCTTCAAAAAGCAAATCATATGAATTATACATTCTTGATGCATTAAACTTTTCTCCAAACAGTTCAGCTTTAGAAAAATCTCTGGAAGCAACAGCCGTCAGCTCAGCATTTTCGATCAACAACAAATCTGATGCAAACTGATGTGCAATATTTCCAAGCCCCACAATTCCCCATTTAATTTTTCTGTTTTCCATTCTTAAATTATAATCATCAAAATTGTTAAAAATTTTAAAAAAACTTCTTCGTTACAAAAATCAAGACGCTTTTAAACAACAAATATCCATTATCCTACAAAAAACAGCAACCAATTACCCTAAAAATTATCAAAAATGACAGTAAGTGAAAAAAAAATGCTGCCAAAATGTAAATTTTAAGTTTGTTTTAAGAAATTCACGCAAAATCATAGGGGTTAAATTTTAAATTTAACAAAAATTAAACAACAACCCCTATTTTTTTATGGGGTATTAAATGATTTTATACTTTTATCAAAAATTTTAAAACTAAATAACTATGCGAAAAATTATTTTAAGTGTGATTCTTATCACTATTTTGGTACTAACCTTTATATCAAATTTCATCATTGCCGATAACCCAATTCCGGCTGAAGCTGTAAAATTTGATACAGGAGATACAGCTTGGATGATCGTTGCAACTGCTTTTGTTTTGTTAATGACGCCAGGATTAGGATTTTTCTACGGAGGAATGGTAGGTAAGAAAAACGTAATTAGTACTATGCTTCAAAGTTTTATGGCAATGGTAATTGTTACTATCTTATGGACTGTTGTTGCTTTTGGACTTGCTTTTGGACCTACTATTGGAGGAATTATAGGAAATCCAACTTATAATTTATTCTTTGAAGGAGTTGGAACTAACACTGCATGGAGCCTTGCACCAACTATTCCTTTTATATTATTCGCATTATTTCAGGCAAAATTCGCTATCATTACTCCTGCTTTAATTACAGGTGCTTTTGCAGAACGTGTACGTTTCTGGGCTTATTTGTTATTCATGGTTTTATTTATCTTATTCATATACACACCACTTGCTCACATGACCTGGCATCCTGATGGAATTTTCTTTAAAATGGGAGTATTAGACTTTGCCGGAGGTACAGTAGTACACATGAGTGCTGGATGGGCTGCATTGGCTGGAGCTATTTTCTTAGGAAAAAGAAAAATTCAAAAAGTTAACCCTGCAAGAATTACTTATGTATTATTAGGAACAGGTTTACTTTGGTTTGGATGGTTTGGTTTCAACGCCGGATCTGCATTAGGAGCAAATGGTCTTGCTGCTCAGGCTTTAGGAACAACTACAGTTGCTGCTGCTGCTGCTGCAATGGCTTGGGTTTTCCTTGATAAAATTTTAGGACACAAACTTTCTGCTCTTGGAGCTTGTATTGGTGCAGTTGTAGGTCTTGTTGCTATTACGCCTGCTGCTGGTTTCGTAAGCATTTCTCACGCAATCTTCATTGGTTTATTCTCTGCAATTGTGAGTAACCTAGTAGTTAGTAAATTCCCTAAAGGAAAAATCGACGATGCTCTTGATGTATTTGCTTGTCACGGTGTTGGTGGTATGGTAGGTATGTTATTAACTGGAGTTTTTGCTTCAAAAGCTATTAACCCTGCTGTTGGTGACAATCAAGGTTTAATCTTCGGAACTCCTACTTTATTCATCAACCAGTTAACTGCTTTAGTTGCTGTTTCAATCTTCGCTTTTGTTGGTTCTTATATTTTATTCTTTGTAGTAAATAAAATTACTCCTCTAAGAGTTACTGAAGAAAAAGAAGAGTTAGGATTAGATATTTCTCAACACGGAGAGTTCTTATAAGAATTAATTTTCCCCTTTTTCCCTTAAATAAAAAAGCACTCTAAGTTATAAATTTAGAGTGCTTTTTGCTTTGAATTAAATCCCTTTTATGTTTTAGATTTTTAACTAAATTCTTAATTCTTAATTCTTAATTCTTAATTCTTAATTCTTAATTCTTAAATGATTATTTAAAGTTAGAAATTCCTTCTTTCAGCCAATGTAAATATTCATCTGCGCTTACATAACTTATTGTTGGCTTAGAATCATTTAAATTGTTTCCTTCTAAATCTGTAATCACATATAAAGGCTGTGTATTTGTTTTATATTTAGAAATCATGAAATCAGTCCATTTATCTCCAACTGTAATGATTTTATCGCCGGATTTAGTAACAAATTGTTCTTCTTTTGGTAATTCACGTTTATCATCTACATAAAGCGAAATCAAAACCACATCATTTTTTAGAATTGGAAGAATTGTTGGTTCTGACCAAACATTGTTTTCCATTTTTCTACAGTTTACACAAGCATAACCTGTAAAATCGAGCATAATTGGCTTTTTAATTTCTTTTGCATAAGCTAATCCATCTTCATAATCATGAAAAACCATAATACCATGCGGACCTAATTCTGCACCTTCAGGAAGTCCTTTTATTGATTCTGAAGAAACAGCTCCGTTACCAGAACCTCCTACTCCAAAAGGACTTTCGCTATATTGCGGCGGCGGCGGAAATGCGCTGATTAATTTTAACGGTGCTCCCCAAAGTCCAGGAATTAAATACATTGTAAACACTAAAGTAAGTAATCCTAAATACAATCTTCCAACCGAAATATGGTGCGTTGGACTATCATGAGGCAAAGTTATTTTTCCGAATAAATATAAAGTCAAAGCTCCAAAAATTGCAATCCATATTGCGATGAAAACTTCTCTTTCTAAGAAATGTAATTGAAGAACTAAATCAGCATTTGATAAAAATTTAAATGCTAAAGCTAATTCTAAAAACCCTAAAACTACCTTTACGGTGTTTAACCATCCGCCAGATTTTGGCAGTGAATTTAACCAGCCCGGGAACATAGCAAATAACATAAATGGAAGCGCTAATGCGGATGAAAAACCAAGCATTCCAACTACGGGAGCAATTCCTCCGTTTGAAGCTGCTTCAACCAATAAAGTCCCCACAATTGGTCCTGTACAAGAGAATGATACAATTGCCAAAGCCAAAGCCATGAATAATATCCCGATCAACCCGCCTTTATCTGCCTGTTGATCTGCTTTATTTGCCCATGAATTTGGAAGCATAATTTCGAAAGCACCCAAAAATGAAGTAGCAAAAATGATTAAGATTACAAAGAAAATCAGGTTAAACCAAACATCTGTAGACAAAGCATTTAAGGCATCTGCACCAAATATTTTAGTTACTATAAGTCCTAAAATTACATAAATTGCAATAATAGAAAGTCCGTAAATAATAGCATTTCTAATTCCTTTTGCACGACTTTTACTTTGTTTTGTAAAGAAACTAACCGTCATAGGAATCATTGGGAAAACGCAAGGTGTTAACAAAGCAGCAAATCCAGATAAAAATGCAATAAAAAAGATTGACCATAAACTTCTTGCTGGTGCTGGAGCCGGAATATCTCCTTTAGCTTCATTTTCAGCTTTTACAGTTTGATCTTCAGCTGCAGCTGTTTCTTTTTTAATAGTATCAACTGCTAAACCAGCCGTTTTTGTTTCGTCTAATTTTGCTTCTGACACAACAGGAAGGGCTTCATCTATTTTAAAAGTTGAAGGAACAGCAATCGAGAATTTCTTGCTTGAATTGATACAAACTTCTTTACAAACCTGAAAATCAAAATCTACATCTACCGTTTTTAAATTCGGATTAATGATTTTTATTTCTTGTTCAATATGTGCTTTTCCTTCAAAAAAAGTTTCATCTACTCCAAAAACGTCATTATAAGCCGTTCTCGTTTTCCATTCTTTTGCTTTTCCCACTAATTCGTAGTTTCCTTTTTGGTTTTTAAAAGAAATTTCAAGTGCAAGAGGTCCGCCGTCTGGTGTAAACTGCGAATACATGTGCCAGTCTTTTTCGATTGTTCCATCAAAAATTAAGACGGCATTGTTTCCTTTTTTCTCAATTTTAGAAGTCCATTTTACAGGCTCTAAAATTTGAGCATTTCCTGCCAAAGTAAAAAAGAACAGCAGTAAAAAGGCGGTTATTTTATTCCAGATACTTCTTGAAAGTATCGCTCGATGATTTTGATTAAAGTTCATTATTGCAATTCTATTTTAAGTATTTTATTTGTGGTATTTTTTATTTTAAAACGTTCATCCTGTCTAATTCCAACAATCCAGACTATTTGATCATCAGAAGACAAAATCCATGTTTTTTCTTTTTCGATCAGGGACATTTTTTCGTCTTTAAAAAGTTTGCTTACTTTTTTAGACTTACCATTCATTCCAAAAGGCTGAAAAACATCGCCTTCATTCCATTTACGTAATTTCAAAGGAAACTGGATTTTTTCAGCGTCGACAAATATAGTTCTATTTGAACCGAATGTTGTGTGACCTACGTTACAAAGTGTCATTTTTAAGGGAAAATTAACTTCTGTATCGTTTTCATAAATTTCGAATTCTTCTTTTTCTGATGTTTCTGAAATTGGAGTCAAAATCAAAATTTCGCGATTTTTCAGCAGTCTGAATTCATCTGAAAAAACTTGTTTCCCAGATTGCCCTTCAACCAAATCATAAATATCATTCCATGCTGAAAATCCAAATTCATTCAGCCATTGATACAAATATGATTTATAATTTGGAAGTTTTTTTAGCTGGTTTAAATCGAAATGAATGTCGTCTCCGGCTTCTTTCGCAACTTGCTGATAAATCATAATAGAAGCATCTTCTGCCATTTCTTTTGATTCCTGCAGAAAAGATTGTGTTTTTTGAAAAGCATCCAAAAAATTAGGATTGATTTGTTTTAAAACCGGAACTAAATCATGACGAATTTTATTTCGAACATATTTAGTCGAAGCATTACTGCTGTCTTCACGCCATTCTATATTATTTTCCTGAGCGTATTTTAAAATTTCTTCTCTTGAAAAAGGAAGTAATGGACGAATAATTTTATCGTTTTGTTCCGGAATTCCGGTTAAGCCGTCTAATCCGGTTCCGCGGGTTAAATTGATGATAAAAGTTTCCAGATTATCATCGGCATGATGGGCTGTTAAGAGATAATCGAAGTGTTTTTCTTCTAAAAGCTCATAAAACCAACTGTATCGAAGCTCTCTTGCCGCAACTTGTATCGAAAGCCTGTAATCTTCTGCAAACGCCTGAGTATCAAATTGAGTTGTAAAAATTTTGATGTTATTTTTATCACAATAGTTTTGAATAAATTCCTGATCGTCAAAACTTTCCAATCCCCTAAGCTGAAAATTACAATGTAAAACAGCAATCTCATAGTTTAACTGCTTAAACAAATGCAGTAAAACCATACTGTCTAATCCTCCGCTTACAGCCAGAAAAAGCTTTTTCTGTTTTAAGAAAGGAAATCTGGATACGATATGATTTTGAAATTTTGAAAGCATTCGATAAAAGTAAAAAATTAAATTCGATCTATTTTTAAATGAAATGTTAAGCGGATTTTTTCTGCCGCGAATTGCACAAATTTCCACAAATTTTTCCCTTTAAAAAATATAGGCACTAAAATTAGCCACAGATTAAAGGATTAAAATGATTAAAAAATCTGTGTAAATCTTTTTAATCTATGGTAAAAAAAGTAATTCGTGCAAATTCGTGCCATTAGCAACGAAAAAAATTATCACAAAACTTCGTGCATTGCTCTCGCCTTCAGTAAACATTCTTCGTATTCTTTTTCAGGGACCGACTTAGATGTTATGGCGCTTCCTACTGAAAACGAAACATATTGTTTTTCCTGATTGTATAATATGCTTCTAATTACCACATTAAAATCAAAATCACTTTCTGGCGTAAAATATCCTACAGCACCACTATAAAGTCCGCGTTTAGTTTCTTCCAGATTTTCAATAATTTTCATTACCGAAATTTTTGGTGCTCCAGTCATGCTCCCCATTGGAAAAGTAGATTTTAAAACATCTACAGCTGAATATTGTTTGTCTAATTTTGAAACAACAGTCGAAATCATTTGATGCACCTGCAGAAATGAATAAATACCGCAGAGTTCTTTTACCTCTACAGAACCTTTTTGAGCTGTATGCGAAAGATCATTCCGTACCAAATCAGTTATCATAATATTCTCTGCACGTTCTTTTTCATCTGAAGCCAGCGTGGCTTTTGACTCTTCATCTTCTACAGGGTCTGCAGCTCTTTTTGAAGTTCCTTTTATGGGCTGGGAAATAATAGTTTCTCCAACTTTTTTTAAATAGCGTTCCGGCGATGCCGAAAGCAGAAAATGTTTATGATTTTTAAAGAAAACCGAAAATGGCGCCTGCGAAATTTCATTTAGTTTTCTGAATTTTTCCTGAGGATCTATAACAGCATTTTCAGCATAAAATTCCATACAGAAATTGGCTTCATACATATCACCAATATGAATATGATGAAGCATTTGGTTTACTTTTTCTACGTATAAATCTTTTGAAATACGCTGTTCAATTTTTAAAGGTGCAGAACTTTCAGCTTTTGTCCCGAAGCTTCGGGATTGACTTTCAACTATCTCATTAAAATCATCTTCAAATTCATCATCACAAAAAAGCAGATATTGTATTTCCAGTTCATTTCCTTTAAGCAGAAATACTTTTTTGGGCTGAAAGAAAAACAAATCCGGAAATTCTAATCCGTCAAAATTGTTGGATCTTAAATCTTCAATATCATTTTTTAAATCATACGACAGATAGCCAAACAACCAGTCCTTAGTGGTTTGCTGGTATTGTTTTAAATCTTCGAATGCATTATGAAAATCAGTTTTAATTGATGTAAAAGCATCAACAGCAAGAATACAGTCAAAACTTGAATATTGCTCAGGATAGCCATTGCCTTCCAGAAAAACAACCTCTCGAAACTGCTGTGACCAGCTTAATAGCTGCTGTTTAAAATCAAAAGGATTTGAAATATGTTTATGAATAGAAACTCTCAAAAATGATATTTTTTAAACTTCAAAATTACAACAAAAAAAATCCTTCGATAAAAAGAATATCTTAAAATTATTGGCACGCTTTTTAGTATATCGTTTTTGAATCGATTCATGAAATATTTTACACAATTAGAAACCTTTAACCAACAAACGTTCATTTTAATCAAATTTTTAACCTTTATGAAAACAATTGTAAAATTAGGATTGACCGGCTTAGCCATCATAGTGCTGCTTTTTTCCTGTAAAAAAGCCGAAAATACATCTGCTGAAAATGCCTATGCGGCAGGAAAATCAACAGCTGATTATGCCTCAGCAGACAGCACAGCAGTTTCATCATCTGCAACAGTCGAAAACAAAGACAGTAAACAAAAATTTATCAGAACTGCAGATCTTAAATTTAAAGTCAAAAATGTTGTAAAATCAACTTATGCAATCGAAAATGCAGTTCAAAAATTTGGAGGTTTTGTAACCTATACGAATCTGCAAAGCAATATTCAGGGCCAGATCAGCACTAAAATCAGTCAGGACAGCACTCTGGAAACAACAAAATTTACAGTAGAAAATAATATCACAATCCGAGTTCCTAATACGCAGCTGGATACAGTGATTAAAACAATTGCGAGACAAATTGACTTTTTGGATTTTAGAGTTATTAAAGCAGATGATGTCTCTTTAAAACTTTTAAGTAATCAGCTTTCGCAAAAACGAAACAGCGAAAGTGCCAGCCGAATAGAAAAAGCAATTGACAATAAAGGCAAAAAAGTAAATGATATTGTTGATGCCGAAAATACATTGGCAAATCAAAAAGAAGCAGGCGACAATGCTTTAGTAAACAATCTTTCTTTAAAAGATCAGATTAATTTCAGCACAATTACTTTACAGCTTTATCAAAACCAAACAATAAAACAGGACGTAACGGCAAGCGAAAAAGACAGCAGCAGCTATAGACCTAATTTAGGAATTCAGATTTTAGATGCCTTAAAAAACGGCCTATATATTATTGAAGCAGTCTTTATATTTTTCCTTAATCTGTGGCCGTTTATATTGATTGGTATTGGAGGTTATTTTGTTTATAGAAAATATTTCAAAAAATAATCAAAACTGTTAAAATACAACATTTTAGTAAGAAAAAAAATCATTATATTTGATATAGCATTAAACTAATCCCAAAATAGAATATTATTGATTGTTAAATTCTCAAAAAAAAGCTGGCTTAAATAAATTTTCAGTTTTGATTGATGAATATAGATTTTGCGTTTTCAACCCACTAATTATATCATTTAACCTATTTTAAATTCTAAGTATTATGAAAATTGCTACTATCATTGTCCGCGTTTTAATCGGCCTTCTTTTGCTGTTTGCTTCAATTTCGTTCTTTTTTAAACTCGCGCCGGAACCAGAAACAACAGGTAATTTTAAGGCATTTAATATGGGATTAGTTGCTTCGACTTATTTATTGCCTTTGGCAAAAACAGTTGAATTGCTTTGTGGTCTTTCATTTGTTACAGGTCGTTTTGTGACTTTGGCAAATATTCTGATTTTACCTATTACAATCAATATTTTGTTTATTAATTATTTCCTTGCGCCAGAAGGTCTGCCAATTGCTGTATTGCTTTTCCTTGGAAATTTATTTTTGATTTACAGATATTGGGATAATTATAAAACTGTATTTACTCCTTGATTCATACAGATAAAAATAAAAAACGCCGATATTTAAAAATATCGGCGTTTTTTATTTAATTCAACTTATCATGTTTTACCCAAACCAAATCAGTTACTTTGTATCCAATTTCCTGAGCTTTGATAAGAAAATCTGCTTTTACACTTTCCGGAATTGTTTTTTCTCTGGAAAGTATCCACATATATTTTAAACTTTCTCCAGCTACAAGTGCATATTTATAATCAGGATCGATTGCTACGACATTGTAACCAGAATAAAAAGGACCAAAAAATGAGACTTTTAGCATACCAATGTTGTCTTTTTTGACAAATTTAGCTTTCCCGACACTTTGTTCCCATTTGTCTTTTTTGACATTATAGCCCTTATTATCGACTTTTATAGTTTTATCTTCGTTTAAAGAATACTCGGCTGTTACATTGTTCAAATCTCTTTCCCATTTATAATCTAATCTGGCAATTTCGTACCATTTTCCGAGATATTTTGCGCTGTCAAAGTTTGTTAGAGCTTTTGCTTTCTCTGGAATTCCTCCTCCGCAAGAATACAATGCGAGACCAATTCCTGCTCCAATCAAAACTGGAACTATATATTTACTTTTCATAATACTATCTTTTTAATTATCATAAAGATAGCACCTGAAATCTATATCTAATTTACAAAATTATTCTTCAGGTTTACATTTTTTGGCTCAAAATTTTTACTCTTATTTTTAAAAATGGTGTAATTAAAAAAACCATCAAATTTCTCTGATGGTTTTTGAAATATGATTTAACGTAAAATTATACGTGTAAAGCTCTATTTTCTGTAGCTGCCAATGCTGCTTCTTTTACCGCTTCGGCAAAAGTTGGGTGTGCGTGGCTCATTCTTGAAATATCTTCAGCAGAAGCTTTAAATTCCATTGCAGTAACCGCTTCAGCAATTAAATCTGCTGTACGAGCACCAATCATGTGAACTCCTAAAACCTCATCTGTTTTTTCGTCAGCAAGGATTTTTACGAATCCGTCTAAGTCGGCACTTGCTCTTGCACGTCCTAATGCTTTGAATGGGAAACTTCCAGATTTGTATTTTACTCCAGCTGCTTTCAATTGCTCTTCAGTTTGTCCAACTGCAGCAACCTCTGGCCAAGTATATACTACTCCAGGAATTAAGTTATAATCGATATGTGGTTTTTGACCTGCTAAAATTTCAGCAACCATTACTCCTTCTTCTTCTGCTTTGTGTGCTAACATCGCGCCGCGAACAACATCACCAATTGCGTAGATATTTGGAACGCTGGTTTGTAAATGATCGTTTACTTCAACTTGTCCTCTGTCTGAAATTTTTACTCCAGCTTTGTCAGCGTTTAATCCGTCTGTGTAAGGACGACGACCAACAGAAACTAATGAATAATCTCCTTCAAGAGTAATAGTTTCTCCTTTTGCATTTTCAGCCTGAACTACAACAGCATCGCCGTTTCTTTCTACTGATTTTACTTTGTGAGAAACATAGAATTTCATTCCTTGTTTTTTCAATACTTTAGTCAATTCTTTAGAAAGAGCTCCGTCCATTCCAGGAATGATTCTATCCATGAATTCAACTACAGAAACCTGAGCTCCTAAACGTAGGTAAACTTGTCCAAGCTCGATTCCGATAACTCCACCACCAATAATAACTAGGTGTTTTGGAACTTCTTTTAAAGCTAAAGCTTCAGTAGAAGTAATAATTCTTTCTTTATCAATTTTGATGAATGGTAAAGAAGATGGTTTTGATCCTGTAGCAATTACAGTATATTTTGCTTCGATAGTTTCTGATGTTCCGTCAACTTTTGCAACAGCAATGTGAGTTGCGTCTACGAATGAACCTAAACCATTAAAAACAGTAATTTTATTTTTTTCCATTAAGTAGTTAATACCACCTACTGTTTGATCTACAACAGCTTGCTTGCGTGCGATCATTTTCTCTAAATTGATTTTTACATCTCCGGAAACTTCAATTCCGTGATCTGCAAAATGAGCAATTTCAGCATAATGATGAGAAGAAGATAATAATGCTTTTGAAGGAATACAACCTACGTTAAGGCAAGTTCCGCCTAATGAATTATATTTTTCTACAATTGCAGTTTTGAAACCTAATTGTGCGCAACGAATTGCTGATACATATCCTCCAGGACCTGAACCTATAATGACTACGTCAAATGAACTCATAGTATTTTGTTTTTATTTTAGCGGTTACAAAATTAAGCAATAAAGTTCTGTTTAAAGTTTAATTTTCAATGTTTTTTGCGTGAAATTTTGGGTTTAAGTTTTACCGCAAAGAGCGCTAAGAATTACGCGAAGGCCGCTAAGTTTTTTTATTTTTTTTAGTCTCGCAAAGACGCGAAGTCGCAAAGTTTTTTTTAAGCAAAAATTACCACGTACTATTTGTCATTTCGACGAAGGAGAAATCTCCACGAGAAGCTCGACAAAGATTGGACTCTCTTTACGGAGTTACTTGCGAGGATTTCTCCTTCGTCGAAATGACAAAAATGGAAAACCTCTGCCCCTTTGCCTTTCTGAACCTTTGAACCTCTCAAAAAGAAATCACCGTCGAATTCTTCACTTCACTAATCATAAACATGCTTTGTGTACTTCCAATATGCTGCAACGAAGTAAGTTTAGTTACTAAAAATTCCCTGTACGCTTCCATATCTTTTACCAGAACTTTTAAAATATAATCGTAATCGCCGCTTACATGATGGCATTCTAAAACTTCATTTAGTTTGATGACTTCACTTTCAAATTTGGTTAGGAATTCTTTTGTGTGCTGAATGAGTTTTAAATGACAGAAAACTACAAATCCTTTTTCGATTTTGGATTTATCGACTAACGCGACGTAGTTTTTGATTATTCCTTCGCGTTCTAACTTTTTAATTCTTTCATATACCGCTGTAACAGAAAGATCAAGTTTTAAGGATAATTCTTTGGTTGTTTTTTTACTATCGGTTTGTAGTAAAACCAAGAGTTTTTTATCTGTAGTATCTAAAGTCATTATAGTTGATGGTTTTGGTTAATTGTTGATAGTTTATCTAAATGATAGAAAATCTATTTAAATGCTTTTTATGAATCAAATTTAGATTAAAAATCATTACAAACACATTTTTATAGTTTTAAAATCTAATTATTCATTTTAATATTGATTAATTTTCTAAATAGATCTTATTTTGAATATAATTTCTTCTGAAAAGGAGTGCCCTAGCCCTGATAGAAGCGGCATCCTTTTATGGTGGGGTTCACCATAAAAGATACAGCGGATAGCAGGAAATAGCTCCTAAACATTAATACTAACTAGAGGATGAGATTGCTTCGTTCCTCGCAATGACATAAAAATGAAAAACTTTAACCCAGCAGATAAAATTCAGGATCTGCAATATTTTGGAGAATTTGGCGGTGTGAATCCGTCGATTTCTGATTCTTCGACTTATACTTTTCTTTCGGCTAAAACCATGTTTGATACTTTCGAAGGAAATATGGAAGGCTGTTATTTATATTCTCGCCATTCGTCGCCGAGTAATTTGTATTTGGATCAGGCTCTAGCGGCAATGGAAGGAACTGAAACGGCAAATGTTTCTGCATCTGGAATGGGAGCCATTACGCCTACTCTATTGCAATTGTGCGGTGCTGGCGACCATATTGTTTCAAGCAGAACGATTTATGGCGGAACTTATGCTTTTCTGAAAAACTTTACACCAAGATTTGGGATCGAAACAAGCTTTGTTGACATTACAAAATTAGACATTGTAGAAGCTGCGATTACGCCAAAAACGAAAGTTCTGTACTGCGAGACTGTTAGTAATCCGTTATTAGAAGTAGCTGATATTGCTGGTTTGGCTAAAATTGCCAAAAAACACAATTTGAAATTGGTTGTCGACAATACATTTTCACCGCTTTCTGTTTCTCCTGCAAAATTGGGGGCCGATATTGTGATTCATAGTTTAACAAAATACATTAACGGAAGCAGTGATACAGTTGGCGGTGTAACTTGTGCGTCGAAAGAATTTATCAACGCTTTGAAAAACGTAAATTCTGGCGCAAGTATGCTTTTAGGACCAACAATGGACAGTCTACGTTCTGCAAGTGTGATGAAAAATCTTCGCACGCTTCATATTAGAATTAAACAGCACAGTCATAATGCGCATTTCTTGGCAGATCAATTTGAGAAAGATGGTATAAAAACGGTTTATCCTGGTTTAAAAAGCCATCCAAGTCATGAATTGTACAAAACGATGATTAATCCGGAATACGGTTTTGGAGGAATGCTGACGATTGATGTTGGTACTTTGGAAAAAGCCAATGAATTAATGGAGTTAATGCAAGCCCGAAATTTAGGTTATCTAGCAGTAAGTTTAGGTTTTTACAAAACGTTATTCAGCGCGCCTGGAACCTCTACTTCTAGTGAAATTCCGCTTGAAGAACAAAAAGAAATGGGATTAACAGATGGTTTGATTCGTTTTTCTATTGGTTTGGATAATGATATTGACCGTACTTACGAAATGATGAAACGATGTATGATTGAACTTGGAATATTAAAAATTTCCAGCCCACGGGTTTTACAGGTTTAACGGGTTTACGCTGGTTTAATTTTTGATCTGGGACGGATTAAAATCCATCCCTACAGCATAACCGTTCCGATGGAACTCTGGTAAAATTCCGTAAAAATTATTTGTTTTGTAACAACGGATTTTAATCCGTTGAAAGGATAGAAATGTCCCAAAATTGAGTTCCATCGGAACGGGGTATTTTAAACAAAAAAATTTGATCACTATAAAAGCAAACACTTCTTTATAAATAAATTTGCAAGATTTTTTATTAGTTGTTTGAATCCGCTGGAGATTTCTCTAAGCGGATTTTTTTCATAAAAAAAGCCGTTCTGATTAATCTCAGAACGGCTTTTTTATTACTTTTTATTTCTAATTTAAACTTTGGCTGCATTTAGTTTACTATTTTTTCGGCTGTAGCCAAAATAAATCAGTAATCCGATGATTAACCAAACTGTAAAATAAATCCAGTTCCAAACACTTAATTCGGCCATCATATACAAACAGCAGATTAATCCTAAAAGCGGAATTAAAGACAAGTTTCTTCTAAAAGCCCAAACAGCTAATCCAACTAAAACGAATAGGAATATCCACATTGGAATTTTGTGTTTGAATAAACTAAAACCTGATTCGTATTTTGCAGAATCTGCAATTGGCAATCCTTTTACCACTTGAGCATATTTTGCTTCGTCGTCTTGGTACTGTCCTAATAAATGCTCTAAATCTGATGTTTCAGCAGTTTTATTGTTTACTTCTATACTTTCTAAATATTTAAAAACCTGCTCTGATTCTGATTTATCTAAAGAAGTTACGATCGAAGTCGCATCGTAAATCTGCGGATCGTTATTGATAAATGCCATTGTTGCTTTATTGTTGAATGCAAAAGCATAGTACAATCCGGCAATCATTAAAACGGGCAGAATAAATTTTGAATTGATATAAGGCGTTTTGAATTTTCCTCTTGGAATTTCTGGTTTGTTTTGCAACACTAAAACTCCTGCACAAACTAATACAAAGGCAAATAATGTCCCAATACTGCATAAATCAGTTACCATTGTTAGGTTTAAGAATAACGCCGGAATCGCTACTACAAAACCTGTTACAATTGTAGCAAAAGACGGAGTTTTGAATTTTGGGTGAACTGTAGAAAATTTCTTTGGCAATAAACCATCACGGCTCATACTCATCCAGATACGAGGCTGTCCCATTTGAAAAACCAATAAAACACTTGCCATTGCCACTACTGCACTCACAGCAATAATTCCTGACATCCATTTTAGGTCTAATTTGTCGAAAACAAATGCAAGAGGATCTCCAACATTTAATTCGTGATATTTTACCATTCCGGTTAAAACCAACGCAATGGCAATATAAAGAATTGTACAAATAATAATAGCCCACATCATGCCGCGTGGTAAATCTCTCTGCGGATTTTTACATTCTTCGGCAGTTGTAGAAATAGCGTCAAAACCAATATAGGCAAAGAAAACAGCCGAAACTCCTTTTAAAACCCCTCCAACTCCATTTGGAGCAAACGGATCCCAGTTTGCTGTATCTACATAAAATACCCCAACTGCAATTACTAAAAGTACTACGCAAAGTTTTACCACAACCATTAAGTTACTGGCGTTACGAGATTCTTTCATTCCTCTATACACTAAAGCTGTAATCAAAATAATGATAAATAAAGCCGGTATATCAGTTACAAAATGGAAAGATCCTATTGTTGGTGCTGTTGTCCAGGCAGTATGGGCTTGTTGTAAAGCAGTGCTTAAATTTTCGAATGATTTTCCGCCTCGCATTAAAGCTTCGGCATCTTTAAAACCGTTTGAAGCGGTTAAATAATCCATCTGAATCCATTGCGGGAGGTGAATACCGCCACTCTGGAGCAGTCCGGTAAAATAATCACTCCACGATATGGCAACGGTAATGTTTCCAACGGCATATTCCATAATTAAAGCCCAGCCGATTATCCATGCTATTAATTCTCCAAAAGCGACATAAGAATATGTATAAGCACTTCCTGAAACCGGAACCATCGAAGCAAATTCTGCATAAGCAAAAGCAGCAAAACTACAAGCCAAAGCAGTAAATAAGAACAAAAAGATTACAGCTGGTCCGCCGTCTGCACTGGCTTTTCCAATCGTGCTGAAAATTCCTGCTCCAACAATCGCTGCTATTCCGAAGGCTGTTAAATCCTTAGTTGTCAAATGTTTTCCTAAGGCATTATGACCGTCTGTTTCATTCTGAGCAACCTGCTTCAGAATATCCTGTACTGTTTTCTTTCGGAATAAACTTGATAATGCCATATATGTTTTACTGTTATAAATTAATTTAATTCAGTCGTTTTTGTTTTATTTTGCAAATAATGCAAAAAATATCCTTATTTCAAATATATAAAACGATTTTGTTTTACGTGAATATTTTTTGCCCGCGGATTGTACAGATTTAACTGGTTTGTGCAGATTGTTTTTTTTGCCCACCGATTTTACAGATTGAACGGATTAACGCAGGATTATAAAAAAAATTAAGCAAACAGAATGATTAAAAACTGTGTTAATCCGTTCAATCTGTAAAATCAGTGAGCCATTTCTCAACGCAGACAATTTCTCAAAATACTAACTGGATGCTGTGCTTCTCGTTTTGTTCCGTCATAAATTTGATGACGGCAGCTTGTTCCTGCAGCGGCGATTTTTACGTTTTCAGCCGTGTTGCGTACTTTTGGGAAAAGTGTATCCTCTCCCATTTGCATACTTACCTGATAATGTTCTTTTTCGTAGCCAAAAGAGCCCGCCATACCGCAGCAGCCGGAATTGTAAATCGTAACTGTATTGTTTTTAGGCAGATTCAGCATTGCGAAAGTAGCTTCAACAGAACTTAAAGATTTCTGATGACAATGTCCGTGAATCTTAATTTCTTTCGTTTCTTCAGAAAAAGAATCTGGAGTTATTTTTCCGTCTATGATTTCTTTTTTAAAGAATTCTTCAATTGTAAAAGCATTTCGGGATAGTTTTTCTGCTGCTTCTTTATCATCGGCTAAACGAAGATATTCATCTCTAAAAGTCAAAATTGCCGAAGGTTCAATTCCAATTAAAGGTGCATTTGCCAAAATCAAATCTTTAAAAATATTTACATTGTGATTGGCAATTTTCTTAGCTTCTTCTAAAAATCCTTTTGAAAGATACGTTCTTCCGCTTTCTTCATGATCTACAATTAGAACTTCGTAACCTAATTTCGTCAATAATTCAAAAGCATCAATCCCGATATTTACGTCGTAATAATTTGTAAATTCATCTACAAACAAATACAATCTTCCGTTTGGAAAATCTGATGTTGCAGGTTTATGATTTTTATACCATTTTCTAAAAGTCTTTTTTGCCAATAACGGAACTTGTCTTTCCGGCGCAATTCCCATTGTTTTTTTAACCAAAGACTGATTCGAAACAAAATTCGTAATCGACGGGAATTTGCTTCCCATTTTGTTCAATTTGGCGTTGTTGGCAAAAATCTTGTTTCTAGTCGAAAATCCGTTTGCTTTTTGATATTGATATAGAAACTCAGCTTTTAGAGTTGCAACATCCACATTACTCGGACATTCGCTTGCGCAGGCTTTACAGCTTACGCATAACTCAAAAACTTCATATAATTCTTTCTGGTCAAATTTGTTTTCTTTTTCAGAATACGTCAAATATTCGCGTAAAGCGTTTGCTCTTGCACGAGTGGTTTCTTTCTCGTTTCTGGTCGCACGATAACTCGGACACATTGCTCCTCCTGCCGACGGCATTTTTCGGCAATCGCCAGAACCGTTGCATTTTTCGGCAGCACGCAAAATTCCTAAACTGTCTGAGAAATCCTGAAACGTTTTAATATCCGGTTCTACCCTTCCTGAAACTACACGATGGTTTTCGTCCATTTTCAAAGCGTTGACAATCTTTCCGATATTTAAAACCGAATTCGGGTCAAATGCTAATTTGATTCTTTTCAGCAATTCGTAATTCTTGTCACCAATCATAAACGGAATAAATTCCCCGCGCACGATTCCGTCTCCATGTTCACCACTTAGCGAACCTTTGTATTTTTTCACCAAATGTGCCACTTCTGTTGCAATGGTTCTGAATAATTTTAGGTCAGATGTTTTCTTCAAATTCAAAACTGGACGCAAGTGCAATTCTCCTGCTCCGGCGTGCGCATAATAAATCGCTTCCTGTCCGTGACGTAACATCATAGCCGAAAACTCTGCAATATAAGCTGGCAAATCACTTAACTCAACCGCTGTATCTTCAATAGAATCGGCAGCTTTATCGTCGCCAACAATACTTCCCAAAAGTCCAAGACCTGCTTTTCTTAGTTCGTTGGCTTTGTCAATATCATTTCCGTAGATTTTTACTCGCGCGTAACCAAAATTGTTTTTCTCTAAATCAGCAATCAAAGCATCAGCTTGTTTTTCAGCATCTTCTAAAGTATGCGAAGCCACTTCAAACAACATAATCGCTTTTGGTTCTCCAACCAAAAAGAAACGGTTTTTAATATGCTCACGATTCGTTTTCGTACAATCTAAAATCGTATCGTCGATCATTTCGCAAGTGTACAAATGATGTTTCATTGCTACGACAACCGACTCTAGAGATTCCTGAATGGTATGATAATGTCCAACAACCATAATACTGTGAGGCGGAGGAAGATCGTCTACTTTCAGCGTCACTTCGGTTGTAAAAGCCAGTGTTCCTTCGCTTCCGCAAAGGAGTTTTCCAAGATTTATTGTGGGTTCAGTTCCGCCAAATAATTCTGATTTCAACAAAATATCAACGGCGTAACCTGTATTTCGTCTGTGAATTTCCGGTTTTGGAAACTCCTTTATAATTTCTTCCTGATTTTCTTTTACCGAAAGTTCGTCGTAAACGCTTTTGTAGATTTTATTTTCTAAAGAATCTCCTTTGGTTTTCTCGATAAATTCTGCCGAAGTCAATTCACCAAAAGCTACTTCTGTTCCGTCGCTTAAAATCGCTTTTACCTCGGCAATTTTATCACGCGTAACACCATACCGAATCGAAGTGGTTCCAGATGAATTATTTCCCACCATACCGCCAATCATTGCGCGGTTTGAAGTTGACGTAATTGGAGCGAAAAATACGCCGTGCGGTTTCAAATACAAATTCAATTCATCGCGAATTACGCCTGACTGAACCGTAACCGTTTTTTTCTCGGCATTGTAACCTAATATTTTTGTGAAATTTTTCGAAACATCAATCACAAGTCCATCTCCAACTGCTTGTCCCGCAAGTGAAGTTCCGGCTGTTCTTGGCGTAACCGAAATATGATGCTGCGCCGCAAAGCGAATTAACCTGCTGATATCTGCCGTAGATTTAGGCAAAGCCACCGCATTTGGCCGAATCCGATATACTGATGCGTCTGTCGAATAAAGTGTTTTATGAAGATCATCGTACAAAAGTGTGCCTTCGAGTTCGCTGGCTAATTGATCTAAATGAGATTGGGTCAACATGTTAAATGGTGCTTTTTATAAAAATATTTCCTGAAAAAACTCAGATCACAAAGATAAAAATATCGCAGGGCAAAACGATTCTATTTTTGGATTTTATGTAACAACTCCGCCATATTTTATAAAATTCTGAGAGAATCCTGTAAAGCGTAAAACTTATTAAAAAGTAATTTTATTGTTTTGCCAAGTTGGATAATATTTTCAAACACATAGAAACATAGATTTATTTCTTTAAATTCTGAGAATAGTTGAAAAATCTAGATTTTAACACATAGAATTACAAACGCAACTATGTGAATTTAAACAAATGAAATGCCTTTAAGTGCAAAGAAAAACTATGTTTCTATGTGTTTAAAAATTCACTCAACAATTTTAAACATTTTACGCTTTTTACAATTATGGAAAATTTCTTTCAGGACGTCATCAACCATCTCGAAGGTTACTACAATAGCATTGTCGATCTTACGCCAAAATTTATTCTGGCCGTTTTAGTTGTTCTCATTTCGTGGTTTATCGCAAGCCGAGTGGGTATTTTTGCCGGAAACCGACTCAAAGTGAAAATGCACGATCGCCTTCTGGCAGTTTTTATTGCACGTTTAATTAAATCGGTTTTAATTATTATCGGAATCTTATTTATGTTCCGAATTATTGGTCTTGACGGCGTTGCTCAAAGTATGCTTGCCGGAGCGGGGATTTCGGCTTTTGTAATTGGTTTTGCACTTAAAGATATTGGAGAAAATTTTCTTGCCGGAATTCTTCTGGCTTTCAAACGTCCGTTTTCTATTGGCGATATTATCGAAAGCAACGGCGTAAAAGGCGAAGTCATCAACCTCAACCTTCGCGATACAGAAGTAAAAAGCGACTCGAAAATTATATATATTCCAAATGCGCTTCTTATAAAAAACACACTCATTAACTACAACAGCGAAGGTTTTCTGCTTCAGACTTTCACCGTCGGACTCGAATATGGTTCTGATTATACCCGCGCCATCGAACTCGTAAAAGAAGTTCTTGGAAACAGCGAAGATGTAACCGAAAAAGACCACGAAAATGCAGCCGTAATTACCGATGTTGCCGCTGCGGGTGTCATTCAGCTCAATATTCGGTATTGGGTTAAAACGGCTTCAACAACGGAAAATTCAGAATGCCGCTCTAAAATTATTGCTGCAGTTTTAAAGAAATTGAAAGAAAATGAGTTTGTGTTGAAATAAAAGGTACTGAGGTTCTAAGATGCTAAGGTTCTAAGTTTTTTTTCCTTTGCCTTTAAATCTTACTGTCATCCTGAGCGAAGTCGAAGGCTTATGAAAACAATTTTTGAATGTTTTCTTTTGGAATTTGGTACTCAAAAAATTTAGAAGTTTAATAAGGAGCTATTTCCTGCTGTCCGCTATATCTTTTACGCCGAACACCGGCGCAAAAGGATGCCGCTTCCATCAGGGCTAGGACACTTGGTTTCATTAGATTTTTTTTCTTATTGTTTTATTTACATGTAAATGGTGGCAATACCTCTGAATAAGTACCATATAATTCGCCTCCTCGATCTTTAAAAGCCTTTATACTAGGATGATTACACATAATAAAACTATCTAAATAGAGCCTAGTAAGTTTGCTATTTGGATCTACAATAATTACAGTATTACGTAGATTATCTTTACAATTCAGTTCTATCAATCCTTTGTTTTGTCTAACGTCCAAAACAGAAAGTTGATTATATGGACAATAAATTTCTCTTAAAACATCATTTTCCCCAAACTTAATAGTAGTTATCAAATTACAACAACAAAAAAGCTCGATTAAATTGTGATTTTTACTAACATCAAGAGTAATAAGTTTATTATTACTGCAGTCAACTTTTATTAAATTTATATTCTTACTTACATCAATATGCGTAAGCTTATTATGCCCACAATAAAGATTCGTCAACGCCAAATTTTTGCTTACATCAATAGTTGTCAACTTATTATCTAAACAATCAAGTTTTGTTAAAGATGTAAAATATTCAATACCTGATAAAGAAGTTATATTTTTATTTCCGATACTCATTATTTCATCATAAGAAACAACAGAGGGATGATTTGATATAAATTTACCATCAGCTGTAAAAGCCAATGGCACTAACTTCCTTAAACAAGCTTTAAAGTTTGCATCTGGAATTTCAGCATAAACAGGAGCAACATTACTTTTTTCTGAACAACTATAAAATACACTAATTAATAATAATGCTTTACAAAACAAAGCAATACGTATCAAAATACTATTTTTCATTATTTGATTTATTTGGATATTGTCTTTTGTAAAAATAACGTTTTATATTTACCATGCGAAGACAATTTACTACAAGAAATAATATATTGTTTTAAATTAAAAATAGTCTTTTTCTTACTTTAAAAATATTTTTTGATATCTTTACAATCCTAAACACAAAGAAATATGATATCAAAAAAACTTTTGCCCGTGTGGTATGGTGGCGGTATTGGAAACAACTGCAACGCACTTTGTGGCGTAGGACACCTTAGCTACGCGGGTTCTTTTCCTAAACACAAAGATTATGAGTACAAACACACTTTCCACAGAAACCCAAATCAGGCTTTTGAATTTCTTCAACGACAGAATCGAGCCTGAAGAAATGGCTAAAACACTAAGGCAGATAAATTTCACATTGGCTTTAGGCGTTATGAGCGAACACGAATCGCTTCAATACGAAATCGCCAAATTAAGAGACGGTCTTTACTGGCTTAATGAATTGGCTGAAACTTTAAATCCTTATTTGGATTTGGAATAAAGATTAAAAAAGAAAACCTCAACTTTTAAGATTAAGGTTTTTATTTTAGTAATTGATGCTCTTTGTGGGCACGAGCGGGACGCTCGCGCTCGCGTTTATTTTTATTTTTTAACCCTATAATTATCTAATCCTAACTTGCTTAATTTTCTACAATTTTTTACACACTCTAGCTTTTCATTAAAATAAATACTTTGTTCATCTTTTGTGAATATGTATTGCAGCGAAGGATAACTGGTAATAAAATTATCTGATATAATTGCTTCATCAAAAATAAAGGGTAGTATTATTTTTCCATCTTTATCAATAGCTCCATATTTATCTTTCTGTTTTACAACAAAAAAATCAGCCGTGTTCATGAGAGCATCATCATATTTAAAATCAATTACTACATTGTTAGATTTATTAATATATCCCCATTTATCATTCTTCCTGGCTGGTATATAATCCTTTAAACCTAGCTGAACTAAATCATACTTAAAAGGAATAATCACTTTACCAACACTATCTAAAAGCCCTGCTTTACCTTCTTTTTTTGCAATAATCTGATTAAAATATAAGTTTGAAAGCGTTTCATAATTATTTGGAATTACAACTTTACCGCTTCTGTTAATCATGCCCATTTTCTTATTTAGCTTATATTGCGCTCGATTGTTATAGAATGAAGAGACAGCATCGTATAAAAAGGGTGCGATTATTTTTCCTTTATTATCAATTAATCCCCATTTTCCATTTTTTGAAGCTACAGCTGATCCTGTTTCGTCAAAGGCATACAAGTCGTTAAGTTCAATAGGATAAATGATTTTGAGTTGCTCATTAATAAGTCCTATTTTTTCATTTAGACGAATTCTTGCTAGTCCATCATAAAACCAGAGATCCTGGTCATATTGTATTGGAAGCAAAATTTGATTTGTTTTGTCAATCAAACCATATTTATTATTTTTTTTTACCGAGGCATAATTTTTATCCTGAAACCTAAAAAGTCCTTCATATTGTGCAGGAATTACCATGTTGCCATCAGAATCTACCGCACCCCAGAAATCATTTTTTTTAACAGCTATTGGAAATTTAGTTTCAAAAACATCAATGTCTTCATATTCTACTGGTATAACTATGTTGCCTTTTTTATCCTTTAAACCAACTTTGCCGTTTATTACTACTTTTTCAAATGAAAGTGCAGAATAATCTACAGATACTGTAGGGCCTAGTTCCGTAACATTTTCCTGGGCATAAACATCATTATTAAAAATCACATTTATAAAAACTCCCAATAACATTGTAAATATTGTACTCTTCATCGTTTAGTAAAAAAAATCAAATTATGACTACTCTTATAGAACCTTTTATTCCTTTCCCCAAATCCTCGTATTCAAATCCAGTTCATGAACAATATCGTGCATAAACTTAACGATTGAAAGATCATCAGTAAGTAAATCTGGCGCTAAAAGCGACGAATGAATAGGCGCTTCAAAATAATTTTGAGACAATGGAAAAGCGATATACATTTTAGAATGTATAAATGAGATCGAAATCGTTTCGTCGCATTTTTTGTTTAAATCCAGAATCCTTTCCATCATGGCGGGCGTTAAAATATATCGCGCTTCGATTTGGTTTTTAGAATAGGTTACAAACTTATTATCAAAGTCAGTGTTTTCTAATTGTACAACTTCGGTGTTTCCAAAACTGAAAACATTTTTAGAAAACCACGCTCCAAGACTAGCACCAAAACTTTTTGGACGAACAACTGTCGAAACATTAAAGTTTTTATTAAAATCGGCTGCAAAAATAATTCCCTTAAAAATAGTGTGCCATTCTGTTCGCGTCCCATTTTTGGTTTGAGTTTGGGTTTTATATTCGGCGTGTACTTCGGCAAACCAAAAAGAAGTTTTATCGGTCGTTCCGGTTATTAAATCCTGCGTTTTATAGCGATCAGGTTCGGTTGTAAAAAGCTCCGAGCTTACAAATTCATATTCCGGAAGTCCGCTTAGTGGTGCAAAAACAAAACTTTCGTTAACTGTTTTTAATGCCGATGCCACGACATTCGTTTTATAGTCTGCTTTGTATTTTTTGGCATCATCATCTATTTTAAAATACATCACAATACCTATAATTAATGGAACTAAACATCCAATAATTCCCAAAGCAGGAAATCGAATTAATAACCCGATAACTAAAATTACTAATGTAAGGCCAAATAATATATAACAGGTTTTATACGTTTCGGAAATTTTTTTCCGATCAACTTCTAAGGTATTCAGTATTTCCTGCAGATTGACTTTAGAATTTAATTCTGAATCCATTAATTATTGAATAGTTCTTTTGCACTAATATTTTTACGCTCTTCTTCTGGAGTTGCCAAAACCTCAATTTTAGTATAGCCCAGCATTCCGGCAAACATATTGCCAGGAAACATCATAATCGCGTTGTTATAATCTGTTACGGCTGAGTTGTAAGTTCTTCTTGCTGCTGCAATTTGTTCTTCACTTTCTGTCCATGTAGTCTGCAGATTTAAGAAATTAGTATTGGCTTTTAAATCTGGATAATTCTCTACAGTAACCATTAAACCTTTTACGGCTGAGCTCAGTTGAGTGTCTAAACTTGCTTTTTCTTCATCTGTCAAATTTCCTGAAGTCGCTTTTGCACGAAGCTCAACAATTTTAGTTAAAGTGCTTTGTTCGTAATTTGTATATTGTTTTACAACTTCAACAAGATTTGGAATCAAATCAAAACGTTTTTTCAGCATAACATCAATCGCCGAGAAAGCATTGGTAACCTGATTTCTTTTTCCGATAAGTGAATTGTAGATTATAATTCCGATAATAAAAAGGAAAGCAAAAAGTCCTATAATAACAAACATGGTTTTATTTTTTTTAATTGGTTATGAGCAAATATAGAAATAAGAGATATAAGTTTTTAGTTAATTTTTCAATTATAGCTCAAGCTTTGGAGAAGCGTAATATATAGAGCTGTTTTGATTCGTTTTCTCAGAAGCTCCAGTGGAGGGAAATCTTTTAAACATCAATATTTCAACACAATGAAATACTTCTTGACTGCATTAATTTGTGTATAAATATTTCATCCCGATGAGATTTTTGTTAATTCTTGCAATTCAAAACAATAAAATTTCTTTTTTCTAAATTTATATGCAAAATAATCCCATTTTAGCGTTATCAAATTAAATGCGTTTTTTAAGATTACTTGAAAATGAATAAAAATATAAAAACCCTTTACGAAATTGCTCAAAAAGAGACCAGAAAAATACTAGGTTTAATGTCTGGAACTTCTCTCGACGGACTCGACTTGGCTCTTTGCGAAGTTTCTGGTGAAGGCGGCAACACGGTTGTCAAAATCCAGCAATTTGAAACCATTGATTACAACGACGATATTAAAACCGAAATAAGAAAGGTATTTGCACAGAAAACAATCGATTTTCAGCATTTGGTTTTGCTAAACGAATGGATTGCAAACCTACATGCAGGAATGATTAACGATTGTCTTGCTAAATGGAATATCTCCGCAAATGAGGTAGATTTAATCGCATCGCACGGACAAACGGTTTTGCATGCGCCAAAATTTTTACACCAGCAGGAAAAATTTCCCAATGCAACTTTGCAGATTGGCGACGGTGATCATATTGCGGTAAAAACCGGAATTATCACATTATCTGATTTCAGACAAAAACACGTTGCAGCGGGCGGTGAAGGCGCTCCTTTAGCTGTTTATGGTGATTATTTATTATTCAGCAAAAAAGGCGAAAACCGAATTATGCTGAATATGGGCGGCATTGCAAATTTCACTTATTTACCCGCTTCTCAAAACGCCGAAGAGGTTTTTGTAACCGATACCGGAACAGCAAATACTTTAATTGACATTTTTACCAAACAATTTTTCCCTGAAAAAAGTTTTGATAAAGATGCCGAAATCGCTAAAAAAGGAACTGTAAATCAAGGACTTTTAAGTGAATTAAAAAGTGATCCTTTTTTCAGGCAAAGCTTTCCAAAAACAATTGGCCAGGAATTATTTAATCACAAATTTGTAAACTCAGCTTTGGTAAAATTAGGTCTGAAAAACATTTCGGCACCAGATTTGCTGGCAACTTTAACACGTCTAAGTGCCGAAACAATTGCCGAAGCGGTTTTGTTTGTCGTACAAAATACTAAAACACCAATAGAAGAGTTTACGGTTTATATGTCTGGCGGAGGCGCACGAAATCCGTTATTGGTGAAATGGTTACAGGAATTATTGTCTTGTAAATTTGAAAAAAGCGACGTTCTGGGAATTTCAGGCGATGCAAAAGAAGCCGTTTTATTTGCCGTTTTGGCTAATGAAACCGTTGCGGGCGGAAATTATAATTTTGGTTCACAAAAAGGAATTCCATCTGTAACAATGGGAAAAATTTCTTTTCCTGATTAAAGAATAAGTTTGCCACAGATTAAAGGATTAAAAGATTAATCCAAATAATTTATTTATCCCGATGATTATCGGGTGTGGCAAAAAAGAATTACTGCGAATTATTTTTTTATAGTTTGAGAAAATAAAATTCGTGAATTCGCGACAGAAAAAAAATTAAACCTATTTTTGGTTCTTGTTAAAATAAACATTTGAAATGCATAAAAATCAGTACTTACTATACTCTATAATATTTTTATTTTTCTTTGGAGGGAAAGTCTTTTCACAAGAAAAAATTATATATCCTAAAAATGAATTTAGAGGAGTCTGGATTGCAACTGTAGTAAATATTGACTGGCCAAAAACGGCAATTGATAATGTCGAAAAGGAAAAGGCTGATTATCTTGAAATTTTAAACACCTATAAAAAACTAAATTATAACGCTGTTATCGTTCAGATCAGGAGTGTTGGTGATGCATTTTATCCTTCAGAATTTGCGCCGTGGTCACGATTCTTAACAGGAAAAGAAGGTACTGCGCCAAATCCGTATTACGATGCACTGGAGTGGATGATCGAAGAAGCACACAATAGAGGCTTTGAATTTCATGCATGGCTGAATCCGTATCGTGCTACTTTTGATTTAAATAAAAATCTTTTGAGCCCAAATCACGATATTTTTAAACATCCGGAATGGATGATAGAATATGGCGGAAAATACTATTACGATCCTGCCCTTCCTGAAGTTCAGACACATTTAACCAAAGTAGTAAAAGAAGTAGTTGATAACTACGATATCGACGCAATTCATTTTGACGATTATTTTTATCCGTATGCTGTTCCCGGAAAAGTATTTAACGACACAGCCTCTTACAAAAAATACGGTTCTGGCTTAAGTCTTGCAGACTGGCGCCGTGCTAATGTGAGTAACTTTGTACATACCATTTCTACAACCATAAAAGCAAGTAAACCCTGGGTTCAATTTGGAATTAGTCCGTTTGGAGTTTGGAGAAACAAATCTCAAGATCCAAAAGGTTCAGAAACACAATCGACTTCTAATTACGACGATTTGTATGCAGATCCTGTTTTATGGATGGATCAAAAATGGATTGATTACATTATGCCGCAATTATACTGGAGCATGAATAATCCTAGAGCTTCTTACTCTAAATTAGTAAAATGGTGGTCTGAAAACGCAAACAACACAGCCATTTATATTGGTCATGCATCCTATAAAATTAGAGGGGATGGTGATAAAAGCTGGTATTTTGCAACCGAAATTCCAACTCAGGTTGATTTTGCCAGAAGCTTTAAAAATGTAAACGGAAGTGCTTATTTCAGCGCTAAATGGTTCATGAGCAAAAATTTAGATGTTGTTCGTCTTTTAGGAGACAACCAATATAAATATCCTTCGATTCCTGCTGCGGTTCCAAATTTAAAACGCATAATAATCGACAATCCTGTTTTTACAGAATTTACAAAAGATAATTCAACATATACTTTCAGCATTAAAAGTCCGCTTAATACAAAGGTGCGTTATATTGTAATTTATGGAGGCGAGCATATTTCAAAAATCAATACAAACGACGCGACAAAAATAATCGACAAAGTTAGAGCTGTTGAAAAAGACGGTGTTATTTCATTTTCTATTCCTGCAGAAAAAATCAGCATGTATAAAGCTTGTGCTGTAACATTTATTGATTATTTTGCAAACGAAAGCACACCCGCTGCTGCCGACATAAAAAAGAATTTTAAAATATATTCACCTGCTCAGCCTAATGAAAACAGATAATAAACCCTGGTTTTGGATTCCGCTTCTTAACTTCGCATCCGGACTGCCTTATGCCGTTATAATTTCCGTTTCGGTAATTATGTACAAAAATCTCGGAATCTCAAATGAAGATATTGGAGTTTATACCAGTTTATTATATCTGCCGTGGGTTATCAAACCACTTTGGAGTCCGTTTATTGAACTAACAGGAACCAAAAGAAAATGGTTTTTATCCATGCAGTTCCTTATTTCGATAGCCTTTTTATTAGTTGGTTTTACGATTCCAACAAATGGATTTTTTGTAATGACTCTGGCTATTTTCTGGGTTGCCGCTTTTGCTTCGGCTTCTAATGACATTGCCAGCGATGGATTTTATTTATTGGTTTTACCCGAAAATCAGCAGTCTTTTTTCCTCGGAATCAGAAGTACTTTTTACAGACTTTCATTATTAGCCGGAAACGGATTAATTGTACTTTTTGCAGGATATCTGGAACACAAATACGGCGATAATACTAAAGCATGGTCGTATACTATGATTGCAGTTGGTTTGCTAATGACCTTTATTACGATTTACAATTTCATTTTTACTCCAAAAAACGAAATAAACGCTGTCGAAAAAAATAAAGAAACACATCATCAAAGTTTTGGAACTATATTTATAAGCTTCTTTAAGAAAAAACAAATTGGTTTAATTCTGGCTTTTATTCTGGTTTTTAGACTAGGAGAATCGCAGCTGCTTAAAATGTTAAGTCCATTTTTATTAGATCCAAAAAAATTGGGCGGAATGGCTTTAGATACCGAAGCAGTAGGAATTATTTATGGAACCTTCGGTGTTGCTGCCTTAACAATTGGCGGTATTTTAGGCGGAATTGCTATTTCCAGACATGGTCTTACCAAATGGATGTTTCCAATGTTTTTAACAATGCACTTACCTATTATTGGATTCATATTATTAGCATTTTTTCACCCCGCATCAATTTATTACATTTATGCCGTCGTGATTTTAGAACAATTTGGTTATGGTTTTGGATTTACTGCTTTTATGATGTATTTAATTCATGTTGCCGAAGGAGAATCAAAAACAGCACATTATGCACTGGCAACCGGTTTTATGGCTTTAGGAATGATGCTTCCGGGAATGCTGAGTGGTTATATTCAAAAATATTTAGGCTATGACAACTTCTTTATCTGGGTTCTTATAGCTACAATTCCAGGTCTTATTTTATCACGTTTTTTAACTTTCCCGAAAGATTTTGGGAAAAAATCTGAAGAAGTTTAACCCCAAATCAAACTCTTACAATATGGAAATCAATGAAAATTTGCAGGCCGAACGCAACTTAAAAGGAGCTGAGTTCGAAAAATCCGGAAATCTTGAAAAAGCTATTGAATTATATGAGGAAAATGTCGCGGAAGGCTTTAAAGGAAATCATCATTACGATCGTTTGGCTACGATTTACAAAAACCAAAACGATCTGGAAAATGAAATTCGCGTTTTAGAAAAAGCCATTGTGGTTTACGAAGAAATTACGATCGAAGACCGATTGGAAGGTTTACCAAAACTTTTCCGTTTTAAAAACCGATTAGAAAAAGCAATTGAAACCAAAAAACAATTAGCTAAACAAAAGAAAGCAAAACTGAAATAAAACATTCTTTTAAAACATAGAGACATAGATTTTTTGTGTGAAAAGAATAAAAAAGAGAAACTCATTTCTCAAGACATAGCTATGTGTATTTAAATAAAGTGAAACACCTTTTCCAAGAACCAAATACTATGTTTCTATGTGTTAGAAAATTAAACAATACTATTCTAAATATTCAAAATCATGAGCATAAAGCGAACCAATTCAGATGATCCCGATTTTATAAATCTGGTTGCTTTATTAGATAAAGATTTAGCCATTAGAGACGGTGTAGATCATTCGTTTTACAATCAGTTTAATAAAACCGACAAAATAAAACATACTATTGTTTATTACGAAAATGATGTTCCTGTTGGATGCGGTGCTTTTAGAGAAAAAGAAAGCGACAAAACTGAAATTAAAAGAATGTATGTGCATCCTGATTATCGAAAAAAAGGAATTGCTTCTGCTATTTTAAAAGAACTCGAAACCTGGGCAAAAGAAGTCGGTTATACTTATACTATTTTGGAAACCGGAAAAAAACAGCCCGAAGCCATCAACTTATACCAAAAATTAAATTATACTATCATTCCAAATTATCCGCCTTATGAAGAAATGGATAATAGTGTCTGCATGAAAAAGACTTTATAATAATGAAAATTACAGCCGAAGCATTACGACAAAGAATAGGACAATTCTTTTTCCCAGCCGTTTTTATCAATGATACCGAAGAAAATATTCAGGAAACTGAACGCCTTATTAAAGAATACAATATTGGCGGATTGACCTTTTTTCATAGTCGTGCGAGCGCTGCAACCAATTATGAAAGCAAGAAAAAAGTAGTTTTTAATGACGACAGCTACGAGAAAATCAAGGCTTTAATTGTTCGTTATCAAAAAGCCGCTTCTACACCGCTTTTAATTAGTATTGATGCCGAATGGGGATTGGCAATGCGAATTGAAAAAACACCTCAATATCCTTACGCAATTACGCTTGGCGCTTTGCCAGAAAACAAATCTCATTTGGTTTATGAAGCTGGAAAACAAATTGGTTTAGATTTAAAAGCAGCCGGAATTCAGTATAATTTATCGCCTTTAGCAGACATCAACAATAATCCAAATAATCCTGTTATTGGATATCGTTCGTTTGGCGAAAATAAACAAAAAGTAGCCGATTTTTCGATTGAATATTTAAAAGGAATGTCTGAAGTTGGCGTTTTAGGCTGTCTGAAACACTTTCCCGGGCATGGAAATACGAATGTTGATTCACATTTAGGATTGCCGGTTTTAAAAGAAACGCTGGAAGAATTAATGGAAAACGAATTATATCCGTTCATTAAAGGAATTGAAAACAATGTCGATTCGATCATGATTGGACATTTGGCTGTTCCTAGTTTAAACGACGGTAAAGATACTTCAGCAACATTATCAAAAGCGGTTATTCAGGATCTTTTGCGTGACAAATTAGGTTACGACGGTTTAGTAATTTCTGATGCTTTAAACATGCACAGCGTTTCTAAATTGTACGAAACCAAAGGTCAATTAGAATGGGAAGCTTTTAATGCAGGAAATGATATTTTATGTTTCGCCGAAAATGTTCCGGAAGGAATCGAAGCGATTTATAAAAATGCTTCACCAGATCGTATTTTCGAAAGTTACAAACGAATCATGAAAGCAAAAGAAAAAGCCGGAATCTTCTCTGGAAGTACTGCTGTTTCTGGTAAATTGAATTTCGAAAAAACATCAAAAATAAACTTAGAAATTGCTCAAAATGCAATTACTAAAATTATAGACAACTCTAGTGCTGAACTAGCTTTTGAAGCGCAGAAAAACAATAAATTCGCTAAACTGAGTTTATATAAAAATACTGAAAACACCTTTTTCAAAACGCTGAACTCAAAACTTGATTCTCCAGAATTTGCTTTTGAAAATCTAGAAGTTTCAGATATTTCGGCAATCCAAAAAGAATTAGAAAATTTCGAAACTATTTTAATTTCATTATTTGTTCCTAAAGCAAAACCACTTAATAATTTCGAAATTGATAACGAAGTTTTGAATTTACTTTCTGAATTATTGCAAACCAAAAAATGCATCGTTTTTGTTTTTGGAAATCCGTATGCATTGCCTTTAATTCCAAATCTGAAAAAAGCTTCAGGACTAATTGAGGCTTATCAGGATTTCGAAGAATTTCAAAAAACAGCAGGAATTCAATTTTTAGAAAAAAATACTTTCAACGGCGACTTACCAGTAAATATTGACATTCAATAAGTTAAAACTTAGAATAGTCAAAATTTATCAACTTATAAATTTTTATAATCACATCTTATTATAAGAACCTGTACTTATATCCTACTTTTGCACCAGAAATAAATATTTAACGTAAAACGAAAATTATGTCTTTAGTAGGAAAAAAATTCCCAAGTATTGCAGTAGATGCTATCTCAGAAATGGGTGACAATTTAAAAATCAACATTTTTGAAGAAGCAGTAAACAACAATAAAAAAGTACTTTTATTTTGGTACCCAAAAGATTTTACTTTTGTATGTCCAACTGAATTACACGCCTTTCAAGCTGCATTACCAGAATTTGAAAAAAGAAATACTATCGTAATTGGTGCTTCTTGCGACACAAACGAAGTTCACTTTGCTTGGTTAAATACTCCAAAAAACAATGGTGGAATCGAAGGTGTTACTTACCCAATCTTAGCTGATACAAACCGTAACTTAGCTAACATTTTAGGCATTCTTGATATCGAATCTACAAGCTACAGCGAAGATACAGATTCAGTTATCATCGAAGGTTCAAACGTAACTTACAGAGCTACTTACCTAATTGACGAAACTGGAAAAATCTTCCACGAAAGCGTAAACGATATGCCATTAGGACGTAACGTAAACGAATACTTAAGAATGGTTGATGCTTACACTCATATCCAGACTAAAGGTGAAGTTTGTCCTGCAAACTGGGAAGCTGGTAAAGAAGCTATGTCTGCTGACAGAATCAGTACTGCTGAATACTTAAGCGCAAACTAATTCTTTTTTAAGGTTCTGAGGTTCTAAGTTACTAAGGCTCTAAGTTTTTTTAACTGAACTTTTAAATCTTAAATTATAATTCTACAATACAGTCTTCAGGTTCTAAGGTTCAAACCTAGAATCTTAGAACCTCGAGGACTTTAGATCTCAAAAAAAATCTTAACGTTAAGTCATTAAAGGATTAGGAACTAAAAAACTTAGAACCTTAGTACCTCAGCGACTTAGCACCTTAAAAAATAAAATTATGTTAATCGACTTAAACGAAGATACGTTAGCAGATTTAGTTGCTAAAAACGAAAAAGTAGTAGTACAATATTCAGCTTCATGGTGTGGAAATTGCCGTATTATGAAACCAAAATTCAAAAAACTAGCAACAGAAAATGAAGCTGTCACTTTTGTTTTGGTTGATGCAGAAAATTCTCCTGAATCTAGAAAATTAGCTAATGTGAGTAACCTGCCAACTTTCGCAACTTTCGTAAACGGACAATTAGTTGGCGAAACGCAGACTAACAAACAAGAAGTTTTAATTGACTTAGTAAACGCTATTGTTTAATTGGTTATTTGTTTATTCGTTTAATCGATTAAACAAAAAAACGATTTAACGCTTAAACAAAAAATTATGAAATTACCAGTAATAAAGCATTTAACGCAATTCATCGAAGAAAACGATCAGGATTATATCATTGAAACGATTGAAGTTCTTGAGGCAATGACTGAAATTCCTTCTCTTAAAGATGAAGAATTAGACGTAATTGGTGAATTGATTTCAAATATGTATGGTGCTCTTGAAGTACAAAAATTGGTTGCTCAGGGAACTGATAAAAAAGAAGCTTTAAATACGTTTATGAAACGTGTTTTAGGTTCAATCGATAAATAAATCGGCCTCTTTTTTCAAAGAAAAAAACAAAAAAACATGACGAAGAAAGCGTTTCTATTTTTGGAGACGCTTTTTTTTATAGTATTCAGTCGCAGTTTTCAGTCGCAGTCTGAGTTCCCATTTTTAGGCAATCTTTGTCAGGCTGAACAAATCTAAAATCTACCCTCTAAAATCTAAAATATTTAAATCCAAGGCTGCCAAAAAGCCAATCTTAATCTCTCCTTAAACGCATAACAAATACTTTTAGATTCAAATATTAATCCTTACTTTTGAGCCTCATTAATTTTAAACAAAAATCATGGCATCTATCACATTAGGAGGAAATCCAGTTCATACATCAGGCGAATTACCAGCAGTTGGTTCAAAATTAGCTGATTTCAAATTAGTACAAAATGATTTATCAGTTGCTTCTTTAAGTACTTTCGCTGGTAAAAAATTAGTTTTAAACATTTTCCCAAGTGTTGATACAGGAACTTGCGCAACATCAGTTAGAACTTTCAATGCAAGTGCAAGCGGATTAGAAAATACTACTGTTTTATGTATTTCAAGAGATTTACCTTTCGCTCAAAAACGTTTTTGTGGTGCAGAAGGTTTAGAAAATGTAGTTAATTTATCTGATTTTCAAACTGGTGCTTTTGGTAAAGCAAACGGATTAGAAATTGTTGACGGACCATTGGCTGGTTTACACTCAAGAGCTATTATTGTTGTTGATGCTGATGGAACAATTACACATACAGAACAAGTTGCAGAAATTGCAAACGAACCAAATTACGAAGCAGCTTTAGCAGCACTATAATATTTTCCAATAAATGGAGTTTCAAAAAGATAATACTTTTGTTACAGGTCGTTTAAAAAGCGTTACCTATGCTTTTAAAGGAGCTGTAAAATTGATTAAAACAGAACACAGCGTTATGGTTCAATTCTCATTGGGAATTATCATGACTATTGCCGGGTTCTATTTTCATATTTCTCAAACCGAATGGCTATGTCAAACCTTAGCCATTGGTTTAGTTTTAAGCGTTGAAGGATTAAATACGGCAGTTGAAAAAATCGCCGATTTTATCCATCCTGATTACAGCAGACGAATCGGATTTATTAAAGATATTGCTGCAGGAGCGGTATTTTTTGCCGCAATGACAGCAATTGCAATAGGTTTAATTATTTATATTCCAAAATTTATATAGGACAGGAACGTAAGAATGGCAAAAAGTAAAAAAGAAACTGTAGACAAAAAAACCGAATCAAAAATTGCAGGCATTAGATCCTGGAAATTAAACAAACCGCAAAAATTTGTTTTGGGATGCCTTTTGGTACTCTTTTCTATTGCATTGTTAGTAGCATTTATTTCATTTTATGTTAATGGACAATGGCAGACTGATCAAAGTGCTGTTGACAGCCTTGGAGATCGCAGCGAAGAAGTACAAAACTGGCTTGGAAAATTTGGAGCCTATCTTGCAGATTTAATTGTTTACAGAGGCTTTGGTCTGGCTTCTTTTATATTAGTTCGATTATTTTTCTTAACTGGTTTGTTTTTAGCATTGGAACTTTCAACCAAAAAACTTAAAAACACTTGGTTCTGGGATATATTTGCCATTATTGTTGTTTCAGTTCTGTTTGGATTTTTCGCCACTTCGGCTCCAGAATTGGGAGGAACTATTGGTTATGAGCTGAATATTTTTCTACAGGATTACATTGGAAAAACCGGAACTTTATTAACTCTGCTTTTTGGACTGATCGTTTATTTAATCTTTAAAATAAAAGTATCTCCAGAAAAAATTCAGTCCTATTTTGATTCTACTAAAAAAGAATTCAAATCAGAACTAAATTCAATCAAAAAGCCGCAACAACAAGATCTGGAACCCGAAAGCGCTTATAACTTAGAAGAATTTGCAATTGAAGAAGATCCTGAATTGGATAACATTCATTTAAAAACTGATGATTCTAAATTCGAAATCAATAAAGAAGCTTTAAAACCAACAATCAATCATTCGTCAGAAATTGAATTAAATCCGATTTTAAAGCCAATTCAGCCAAAACAAGAACTTCCATTAGTTACTCCTGATGAAGCATTTGTAATTGAAAAAGCCGAAGAGGAAGATATTATAGAAGAAAATCTTGCTTCACGTTTGGTTGCTGATTTTGGATTATTTGATCCAACTTTGGATTTATCCAATTATAAATTCCCAACCATCGATTTATTAAAAGAATACTCGACTGGAGGAATTACAATTAATCAGGAAGAATTAGAAGAAAACAAAAATAAAATTGTAGATACACTTCGCAACTACAAAATTGAAATTGCACAGATTAAAGCAACCGTTGGTCCATCGGTTACTTTATATGAAATTGTGCCGGAAGCCGGAATCAGAATTTCTAAAATTAAGAGTTTAGAAGATGATATTGCATTGTCATTATCCGCTTTAGGAATTCGTATTATTGCACCAATTCCAGGAAAAGGAACAATTGGTATCGAGGTTCCGAATAAGACTCCAACTATGGTTTCTATGAAAAGCGTTATTGGAGCTGCAAAGTTCCAAGAAGCTGAAATGGAACTGCCAATTGCTTTAGGAAAAACCATTTCAAACGAAACTTTTGTTGTCGATCTTGCTAAAATGCCTCACTTATTGATGGCGGGAGCAACAGGACAAGGAAAATCTGTTGGATTAAATGCTGTTTTAACTTCATTGTTATACAAAAAGCATCCGGCAGAAGTAAAATTTGTTTTAGTCGATCCGAAAAAAGTAGAGCTTACACTTTTCAACAAAATTGAAAGACATTATTTAGCTAAACTTCCTGACACGGAAGATGCTATTATTACTGATAATGCAAAAGTGGTCAACACTTTGAATTCACTTTGTACTGAAATGGACAATCGTTATTCTTTATTAAAAGATGCGATGGTTCGTAATATTAAAGAGTACAACGAAAAATTCAAATCCAGAAAATTAAATCCAGAAGCTGGACACCGATTTTTACCTTACATTGTTTTGGTTGTCGATGAGTTCGCCGATTTAATTATGACTGCCGGAAAAGAAGTCGAAGTTCCAATTGCTCGTTTGGCTCAGCTGGCGCGTGCTATTGGTATTCACTTAATTATTGCAACACAAAGACCATCTGTAAACGTTATTACCGGTTTAATCAAAGCCAACTTCCCTGCCAGAATTGCCTTTAGAGTAACTTCAAAAATCGACTCAAGAACAATTTTAGATACTCAGGGCGCTGACCAGTTAATTGGACGAGGAGATTTATTATACACGAATGGAAATGATGTAATTCGTGTGCAGTGTGCCTTTATTGACACGCCTGAAGTTGAAAAAATTACAGATTTTATTGGTTCACAAAAGGCGTATGCCACAGCTTATTTGCTTCCAGAGTTCGTTGGAGAAGAAACTGGCATTAATCTTGATATGGATATTTCTGAAAGAGATACCTTATTTAGAGAAGCTGCAGAGATTATTGTCAATGCACAACAGGGTTCTGCTTCATTATTGCAAAGAAAATTAAAATTAGGTTACAACAGAGCCGGTCGTTTGATCGATCAGCTGGAAGCAGCAGGAATTGTTGGACCATTTGAAGGCAGTAAAGCAAGAAGCGTGAATATTTTAGACTTAAGTGCTCTTGATCAATTTTTTAATAATGAACAAAATTAATCCAATCATGAGAACAAAAATTCAGGAAATCAACAACAATTCTATCTTTAACATGACTAAAAAGTGTTTTCAAATAGCAGTTATTTTGCTTTTGAGCTTCACTTCTATTCAGGCTCAGGATAAAAAAGCTAAAGATTTATTGAACGAAGTAACTACAAAAATAAAAAGCTACGATAACATCGTAATCGACTTTAAATATTCTTTGAATAACGCCAAAGAAAACATCAACCAGGACAGTAAAGGAAATGTTACTATGAAAGGAAATCAATATGTATTGAATTTTATGGGCGTTACTAAAATTTTCGACGGACAAAAAACATATACAATTGTTCCTGAAGACGAAGAAGTTACTGTTTCTAAAGTAAACGAAAAAGACGATAACGCAGTTACGCCTTCAAAAATGCTTACGTTCTTTAATTCTGGTTACAAATACACTATGGATATTGTACAAAATGTAAAAGGAAGAAAAATCCAGTACATTAAATTAGTGCCAACTACAGGAAAAGACCAAAGAAAAGAAATTTTGTTAGGTATTGACGTTCAGACAAAACACATCTATAATTTGATTGAAACTGGAAAAAACGGAACAAAAACAACTTTAACCGTTAATTCTTTTAAAACCAATCAGCCATTATCAAAAAATCAATTTACCTTTGTAGCGAGTAAATACCCGAAATACTACATCAATAAATTAGATTAATCAGAAGGTTGAAAATTCTAGACAAATACTTATTAAAAACATTCTTATTTACATTTACTACGGTATTTGTAATCTTATTTTTCATATTCATACTTCAAACAGTATGGCTATTTATATCAGAACTAGCAGGTAAAGATCTCGACTTATTACTGGTCGTGAAATTCCTGCTTTTTTCTATGCCTCGTATTATTCCGCTGGTTTTACCGCTTTCGGTTCTTTTGGCTTCGATTATGACTTTCGGAAATTTAGCCGAAAATTATGAATTCGCAGCCATGAAATCTTCCGGAATTTCACTTCAAAGAGCCATGCGGGTTTTAATCATTTTTATATTTGTTTTAAGTATAGTAGCATTTTGGTTTGCCAATAACGTTATTCCTTATGCTGAATATAAATTTGTAAACTTCCGTAAAAATATTGCTCAGGCTAAACCTGCGATGGCAATTGCCGAAGGCCAGTTTAATGATGTTGGAACTTACAACATTAAAGTCAATAAAAAATCCGGTGAAAACGGTAATATTTTAACCGGCGTTACCATTCATGAAAAAGCAAATAACATTGGTGAAAACAAAACTGTTATTAAGGCTAAAGACGGTGAATTAATCAGCAGTGAGAAATCGAGTATTTTGAAACTTGTTTTAAATAACGGTTTTTACTATCAGGATGTTACTCCAAAAAAATATGAGGACCGCGCTAAACTTCCTTTTATAAAAGCTGCTTTCAAAAAACACATCATCAACATTGATTTATCTGAATTAAATAAAGTCGATGACAGTAAAGAAAGTATTGAGGGCACAAATGCCATGCTGAACGTAAACGAATTGCGTTATACATTAGATTCATTGAACAAAAATCTTGACAATGAAATCATTTCATTCTCTGAAAATATAAACCAGCGCGTTGGAATTAGAAAATCTATTCCTCAAAGCGAGATAGAAAAAGCCAAAAAGAAAAAAAATCTTCCAAACGATCTTTTAACTTTATATACAAACAAAGAGAAATCTGATGTTTTAAAAATGGCAAGCAGTAATGTTACCAGCAACATTTACTCAATCGAAACGACACAAAAAGACTTAAAAGACAAACAACGTGAAATCAACAAGCATTTAACAGCATTGTATGAAAAGTTTGTTATTGCTTTTGCTTGTTTCTTAATGTTCTTTATTGGCGCTCCATTAGGCGCTATTATTCGAAAAGGAGGACTTGGTCTGCCAATCGTTTTTGCAGTTTTAATTTTTATTACTTTTCATTTCATCAATACTTTTGGAAAAAGATTATCACAAGAAGGCGGTATGAGTCCTTTTATGGGATCATGGATGTCTTCATTTATTCTTTCACCATTAGCCATATTATTAACCTATCGTGCCACAAATGATAACGGATTAATTAATTTTGATGCAATAACCACTCCTATTTCACAACTGTTTCAAAAAATTTATGAGCGGTTTAAACCAGCTCAAAACAAACAATAATTATGTCAACAAAAATCCAACTGAATACCATTGAGGAAGCTATAGAAGATATTCGTCAAGGTAAAGTAATCATTGTAGTCGATGATGAGGATCGCGAAAACGAAGGTGATTTTTTGGCTGCAGCCGAAAAAGTAACTCCGGAAATGATCAATTTTATGGCTACACACGGACGCGGATTAATTTGTACACCGCTTACTGAAAGCCGCTGCAAAGAACTTGATTTACGTGCAATGGTTACCAACAATACAGATCACATGGAAACTGCTTTTACAGTTTCTGTAGATTTAAAAGGACATGGCGTTACAACTGGTATTTCTGCTGCTGACCGTTCAAAAACTGTTCAGTCATTAGTTGATCCAAATACCAAACCACACGATTTAGCTCGTCCTGGACATATTTTCCCTTTAATTGCCAAACAAGGAGGCGTTTTAAGAAGAACAGGACATACTGAAGCTGCTATAGATTTTGCACGTCTGGCAGGATTTAAACCTGCAGGTGTTATCTGTGAAATCTTAAATGAGGATGGTACAATGTCGCGTTTACCTGAATTAATAAAAGTCGCCAAAAAATTCGATTTAAAGTTAGTTTCAATTGAAGATTTGGTTGCTTACAGAATGCAGCACGACAGTTTAATTGTTAAAAAAGAAGATTTTGATATCGAAACCCGTTTTGGAACTTTTAGATTAAGAGCATACGAGCAGACTACAAACAAACAAATTCATATCGCTTTAACAAAAGGAACCTGGAATCTTGGTGAACCAATCTTAACGAGAATTCACTCTTCACAGGTTAATAATGATTTATTGGGTACTTTAACTAATAATGCCGAACAGCAGTTAGATGACATGTTTAAAGTAATAAATGAAAATGGCAAAGGTGCTGTTATCTTTATTAATCAGGATATGACGGCCGTAAATCTGTTAAACCGAATTTCTGAACTTAAATCATTACAGGCGCAAGGAACTTTGAAAGCACCAAAAGTAATCATTGATAGTAAAGATTACGGAATTGGAGCTCAAATCCTTCACGATATTGATATTTCTAAGATTAGATTAGTTTCTAATACTGAGCAGACAAAACGCGTTGGAATGATTGGATATGGCCTTGAAATCACTGAATATGTAACTTATTAATATGGGAACTGTAGAAGAAAGAATTTTAAAATCGGAGACACGTATTTTTAAAGCGGTTTTTCCTAGCACAACAAATCATTACGATACTTTATTTGGCGGAACTGCGCTTCATCTAATGGACGAAGTAGCTTTTATTTGCGCTACTCGCTTCAGCCGTAAAAAAGTAGTTACAATTTCTACAGGTCAAATTGACTTCAAAAAAGCGATTCCAGCAGGAACCTTAATTGAATTAGTAGCAAAAGTAGACAGCGTTGGAAGAACAAGTTGTAAGATTCATGTTGATATTTTCATGGAACAAATGTATTCTGAACTTCGCGAAACGGTAGTTTCTGGAACTTTTTCGTTTGTCGCAGTTGATGAAAATAAAAAACCGACACCAATTTTAGACGATTTAGAATAATTTTTCAAAAAAGCTCATTTTCGGAAATACTGATAACTAGACACTTGAAAATTATTTAAAAAAAGTTTCAAAAAAAGTCTAAAAAAAGTTTTGAGAACCGAAAAACCGTCTTATATTTGCACCCGCAATCAGGCAATGAGAGCGACATACTGGAGAAATGGCAGAGCGGTCGAATGCGGCAGTCTTGAAAACTGTTGACTGTAACAGGTCCGGGGGTTCGAATCCCTCTTTCTCCGCTGAACTTGAAACCCTTAACTAACGTTAAGGGTTTTCTTTTTTTATTATATATTTTTCTTTGTAAATAGTTCCAAAAAAATTTTCACAATCGAAAAAACGCCTTATATTTGCACTCGCAATCACACAACGATTGCGAACATATTGGAGAAATGGCAGAGCGGTCGAATGCGGCAGTCTTGAAAACTGTTGACTGTAACAGGTCCGGGGGTTCGAATCCCTCTTTCTCCGCTGACTTTTAAAAACCTTCAACTTTTGAAGGTTTTTTTGTTTTTATTACCTTTTAATTAATATGTTTATTTTCCCAAAAAAGTAAGTACGGAGAAAGAGGGATTCGAACCCTCGGAGAAGATTCTCTATTTGTATTTATTCAAGAACAACATTTCCAAAAACTAAAAAACCTTCAAAATCATTTCTGACTCCAAAGGTTTTCCTCTTTATCTAAAACTCTAACTCACTTATTTATATTCCTGCTCTTTCTGTGCATACCAGTCTTTCATTACATAAAAAGCTTTCTTTTTAATTCCCTGATCTGAGATTAAGCCTTTGCGGTTAAAGAAATCCTGAATGTTTGGCAATTGTCTTCTTGGTGATCTGAAATCAACTAAAATCCAGGGTGAAACTCCTGCTAAACCTTCTATACGATTAAACATCTGAGTATTTTGAATGTATAATTCTTCCTGATATTCTTCGTTCCAGCGTTCTTTTTTATCTCCGTGAAGCCCTTGTAAAGCTTCTCCTCCGAATTCGCTGATAATAACTGGTTTGTTATACGGAATCACCCATTGCATATCTTTACAAGATTCATTCGTTCCTCTGTACCAGCCCAGATATTGATTGAAACTTACAATGTCTACGAATTCATTCATGTTATCATGAAGTGTATTGACATTGTTTGGACTTTTGGTAACTTCCATCGCCATACTAATTAAACGAGTATTATCCTGCGTGCGTGCGTATTTAGCCAATTTACTTAGGAAAATATCCCTTTCATCACTATGCGGTGTTTCATTGGCGATAGACCAAATCACGATTCCGCAGCGGTTTTTATCTCTGTAAATCATATCGTGCAATTGACGCTCAGCATTAGCATACGTATCAGGATTTGTCCATGAAATGGTCCAATAAACAGGAACTTCAGACCAAATCATAATTCCCATTTTTTCAGCTTGTCTTACCATATTTTCGTTGTGAGGATAATGTGCCAGACGAACATAATTACAGCCTAACTCTTTGGCCCAATTCAATAACGTTATCGCATCATCTTCAGACCAAGCTCTACCCGATCTGAAAGGTGCTTCTTCATGAATACTGATTCCTCTCAAAAAGACTTTTTTTCCGTTTAACAGAATCTCTTTTCCTTTGGTTTCAATAGTTCTAAAACCAATTTGATCTGTTATATTTTCACCTTCTTTGGAAATGGTCACATCGTATAATTTTGGTTTTTCCGGAGTCCATAAAACCGGATTAGCTTTAATTTCAAAATATGCCATTCCTTTAGCATCTGTTGTAATGCTCTTTTTGATTTTTAATTCAGGAATAGAAACTGAAATAGATTGATTTGCTGTTTCACTATTCAGTTTTATCCAGCCGGAAATCTTGCCTTTTTCTTTTTTATCCAATTGAACCAAATAATCTTCCACGTACGTATTTGGAACCTGAGCCAAAGTAACATCTCTTGTGATTCCGCCGTAATTCCACCAATCCATATTTACGGTTGGAACATTATCTTTGTGGCGCTTGTTATCTACTTTTACAACTACAAAATTATTTCCGTCGACTAATAGATCAGTTACATCAAAATTGAAAGGTGTATAGCCTCCAACGTGTGTTCCTGCCAGTTTTCCGTTTACATAGACTTTCGCATCATAATTGACTGCTCCGAAATGAAGAATACCTTTGGTTTTAGAATCTTTTTTATAATTAAAGTCTTTCTGAAACCAAACAGTTCCTTCGTAAAAAAACAATCTTTCGTCTTTGCTGTTCCAATCTGACGGAATATCCATTGTGGCAGAAGTCGCAAAATTATATTCAGTTAAATCTGTGGTATTGAATTTTTTATTTTCGAAAAACCCGTTGTTTTTAAAGGGCATTAATCGGTAATCGTAATACCCGTTTTCTAACGGATCTACAATATAACTCCATTTTCCGTTTAAGGTAATATTGTTACGGGCTGCAATATTGGAAACTAATGGAACTTCCTGTGCTGTTGCTTTTACCATCAATAGAAAAGTGCAGCACAGCATTACAATTTTTTTCATAGTTCTTAATTTTTAATTATATAAGTCTAATTAATTTAAACACATTGTTAGATTTTATCTGCTAATCTGCTAAATCTGTGAGCTGAAAATTCTCCCGCTGATTTGGCAGATTGTGCAGATTTTTGATTATCTAGATTCACAAAGCTCATCTATGCATTAGAAACTAGTTTCTTTTATACTCTTTTTTAAGCCTAAAAAATCTATGTTTCTATGTGTTTAAAGATTTTTACATTTTATCAAAATAACGTGTCAGTTCGTAGGCATTATCATTAATAACTTTCATCTCTTTTAATAATGGCTGATACGGTTCGAAATTACTGTTCACGATTCCTTTGTTTGAATCACGGTTTGAATAATCTGTACTTAAATCCTGCGGGTCATTATCCATATATTTGAACCAATGCCAGCCTACTGAGTTTTTATTTTTTAAAAGTTCTAAAGTGAAATTCTGATAAAACAGTCCTCTTTCTTTCTGAGTCCGAACCAGCCATCCTGCTCCTGTATTGTTTGGTAAACCAGAATCTTCACCTTTAGTATACCATTCTGTAATTAGAAACGGTTTTCCTGACCATTCGCCCCATTTATTCATTAAATCCTGACTTGGCTCCCATTTTCTGTAATGATTGATCGAAATGATATCCATATACGTTCCTGCCACTTTAAAAATCTCCGGATTGGTTAGTTCCTGATCTTTATCCTGATTGAATCGGCATCCTAAATACATATGGTTTGGATCTGCTTTTCTTAATGCCTCGGTTACCTTTTTCATGTAAGTTTCAAAGTAAAAAGCAGTAAATGCCATTCTGTCTTCCTGAGTAATATCAGAGATTGAAGTATTAAATCCTTTTCTTTTATCAAACCATTCTTTTGCAGCAATATAGCCCTGTTCATCTTTGGCCAATAAAGTTAAATGTTTATCTAATGCGTCGTTATACCAAGGCAGTTCATTATCAGTAAAATAACCCATCAAATACTTATCATTTTTGTACTGAGCAATCTCTTTTACCGATTTTTCAATGTAAGAATCAAATTCTTTATCAAAAACCATTACCAAATCAAAACGGTAATTCTGCCAGCTTGCTTCTTTATATTTTCCTCCAAATTTTTTAATATGATCTGAATGATACATTCCCATTGGCGAAATGATAACCGTGTAAACCAAAGGATTTTCAGCATTACGAACCAAATCAACATTCGACCATGCTCCTACGCCGTTAAATCCGTTATCGCGAAGTAATTTTGATTCTTGTTTTACCCAGTTTTCTTTGCTTTTGTATTTCTTATCAAATGCTTTTTGCTGATTTTCAGAACGTCCTGCATTAAAAACCGCAATTCCTTTATAAATATAGGGATAACCTTCTGGGTCAATAATCCACCATCTGTTGTCTATTTTTTCAGTTCTAAAAAATCCGGTCGCTTCTTTCTGCCACATTTTACAACCACCGTAAACGGAGGCTGGTGACTCTTTTTTAATTTTAAATCCAGGAAGTTTATCAATAGTTTTAGCATCATACGCTACCCATTTTGGATCTAAAGCATTTTGTCTGGCTTCGACTTTTTGATATGTATTTTTATGCTGCGCATGCAATGTGAGACTTAAAAAACCGAATAAGGCATAAACGGAATGTTTCTTTAAATTCATTTTAATTGTTTTTGAAGAATTATGGGACAGCAAAAAAACTGCCCCATAAAGAAATTGTGTAATAAAAAAGAAATCTTATTTCGATAAATAGATATGATCGAAATCGAAAGTGTAATTATTTAATGCTCTAACATCTTCCGGATCAACGCTTCTTAAAACCAAAATATCTTTGATTTTTGTTAAGTCTAACAGCGGATTCTGTTTTTTGTAATCGGCAATTGGAATTTTAACCATGTTCCAGCTTCCGTCTCTTTTTAGTCCGTATAAATTACTTGCGGCATCAAATTCTACATAACCAGTATTAGAGGCATCTTTCATTCTAAATCTGATTTTTCCTGTACTCGTAGTTCTTACTGCCATATTGATATAAGTGTAAGATGAGATATCGGTGAAATTTACAAACTGTAAAATTGCCATTGCCCATTTTGCTTCTGCAGCCGGCGGTGTCGCAGGAAGAGAAAAATTTCTGTATGCACCTTCGTAACCGTCTTGAGCAACTTCTTTAATTACAAATTGATTACTTGAAACCCAGTTTAAAACCGGAGCAGTTTTGGTAAAATCCGGATTTTCAGAGTAAATTTTAAGAGCATCAGCCGGAATAACAATTGGAGGTGTCGGCGGTGCTTCAACCTCAACCGTAAAAGTTTTCTTTTGAATTGTATTGTCTAGAAAGGTGATTTCTAAAGTAGTTGTAAAAGTTCCTGCTTTGGTATATTTTACTTCAACATTCGGTTCAATTGAAGCTCCCGGCGAACCACCTGGAAAAGTCCACTTTATGGCACGCACTTTTGTTGATGCATCAGTATACGTTACTGTTTCTCCTCCTTTAATGGCTGTATTTGTTGAAGTTGCGCTTAATTCTCCTTTTTTATAAAGATATACTTCGCGTACATCATCTTCGCAGGAAAATAAACATGCGAAAAGAACTAAAAACAGGTATTTTAATTTAGATATATGATTTAGTTTTATGGTCATGATTTCAATGTTTTTTGGTTAATTTTTTTGAGAGGTAAAAGATGAAAGAAACAAGAGTAAAGACTTTTCTAAACTGTAACTCAGAAAGGGTATACTCTAAAAAATCTTGCTTCTTGTCTCTTTTTTCTAAAATATCTCTCTTACTTCAATCCGTCTAAGAATCCCTGATAAGCTGGTTTTTTATTATAATCAGCATCTAAAAGCAATGGATATTCTTTTGAGTGCCAGAAACTTGTAAGCCACGTATATTTATCTGTTACTCCCCATGTTGAAATGGCAAATTTTTGGGCTTGAGGGAGCTCTTCATACATAGTTGTAATGTATTTATAGGTTTCTGCCTGTTTCTGATTTTCAACATCATTAAAAACATACGAATCTGATTTTCCAGTATTGACTTTAATATCCAATTCTGAAATATGAATTAATAATCCTGTTGAAGCAAGATCTGTAAAACCGGTTTTCATGGTTTGCCTATTGGTATCTGCAGCATAATGAAACTGATCTCCTAAACCGTCAATTGGTACTCCGTTTGCCTTGAATCTTGTTACCATTTTTTTGATTGAGGCTCTTTTTCCTGCATCCAGAACTACGCTGTAATCGTTGTAAAATAATTTTGCATCAGGATCTGCAGCTTTTGCATAACGGAAACATCTTCCGTAAAATCCAATTGGGTCTTTAAACAGTGAATTGATAACCGTTTCGTTTCGCATGGCGCCGCCGTCTGCAAAAACTTCATTAACAACATCCCAGCTTTTTACTTTTCCTTTGTAGCGTCCTACAACATCAGTAATATAGACTTTTACTTTGGCTTCAAATGCAATCGAATCGTATTGGGCTTTTTTAAACCATTCCGGAAATGAATCGTACCAAACCAAAGTATGTCCGTGAACTTCCATCTTATTGTCCTGAGCAAAACCTACTAAATAATCGGCGGCGGTGTAATTATATGCCGTTGAAGAGGTCCAGATGCTTGCCATTTTCATTTCAAATTCGGCTGTAATCTGATTGTAATGTTTTAAAACAGCATTTTTATAATTGGCTTCGTTTTGCAGATCTTTCATTTTTACGGCTGCTCCAATTTTAAATTTTGCTTTTTCTTTTAAAGTCTGCGTAATCGGATTTGGATTGCCTGAATCGCCTTCATCTGCATATTTCAAAACTACTTTTTCATCGTTGCTGCAAGAAGCAAACAGCAAAGCGGTTAATGCTCCTAAAATATATTGTTTACTTTTCATGTGTTTTCTTTTTAAATCCGGAAGTCAGATCAGGAATATTCTAACTTCCGGACGGGTTATTACTAACTTTAACCTTAATTGTATCCAAAATTAAATCCTTCTGGTTTTCCCATTAAATCTATCTGGCTCTGCGGAATTGGCATGTTTACCATTGCCGGTGTCATTTTTAAAGGTACTTCTCCCGAAATAGTTCCAGACGGGCTTGAACGGAAATATAAATTTTGTCTTTCTACTAAAAGTCCTAATCTTTTTAATAAGAACCATCTGTTGTTTTCAAAAGCTAATTCTCTTGCCGATTCGTCTAAATAGTTGTTTAAAGTCCATGCAGTCAAATCAAAAGTGGTTACGGTGCTTTCAGGATTTCCTGTATAACCTCTTCTTCTTACTTTGTTTAAATATGCTAATGCTTTTGTATCGTTGCCTAAATTATGATGTGCTTCTGATGCCAGCAGATACGTTTCTGCCAGTCTGTAATACATATAATCTTTGTAACTGTTTGAGGTCATTGGCAGTTTTTCTGTATCATGGTATTTTTTCAAACTCCAATGCCATGCTCTGTAATTTCCATTTGGCGCTGCAATAGCCGGATTGGTAATCGGCTGTCCGAATTTTGGATTTCCCGGAACATTGATTTTATAATCCTGATAATTATCTGAATAATAATAGGTTTTGAATCGAAGATCGTTTGCCTGATCGTAAAGAGATTTCAGGTAATTATTTGGATAAAACCATCCTAAAGCCTGTCCTCCATAAGCCACATCCTGAATCAGTTCGTTTGCGTTTAATTCGTAAGTTCTGTGTGTAAAAACGCTGCTTAACCACGAACCACCGCCTCCAGCTAACCCATCTTCTGGTCCTAATAAAAAGTCTTTTTGATAAGTAAAAAGAGATTCTTTATGATTGGCATTTTGTCCCCAAACATCGGCAAGAGCTACTAAACCATGTGTTCCGTCGTTAATAATGGCGTCAAATTGTGCCGCAGCTTCTGTCCAGTCTTCCTGCCATAATGCGCTTTTTCCGCGAATGTGTCTCGCAACTCCCTGACCATAACGTCCCGGATCTACTTTAAAAGGAAGATTGGCAATCGCATAGTCTAAATCAGCATCGATTAATCGATATACATCAGCATCGCTGGCTACTTTATATTCTACCGGGTCATTGATGTTTTGAGGAGTTGTTGGAATAGTATCAATTAAAATACCTCCATACATTTGTTTTAAATCCAGATACAATTCTCCTCTAATAACGCGTGCCTGCGCTACTAATCTTTTTTTGGCATTTTCATCCATTTTTATAGTTCTTGCCGATGTAATAATTGCCGAACATCTATCAATAATTTTATAGCCCTGAATCCATTTTGAGCCTGTATATGACTGCGGATTATGTCCTGTTCCGTAAGGTGTATTCCAGGTTCTGTGCAATCCTAAATCGGTTGCGACCATAAAGAAAACATTCGCCCACAAATCGCTGTTATCGCCAGACGGCAGATTATAAAAACGCATTTGGTTGTAAAGTGCATTTACTCCTACTTCTAATCCTGCAGGAGAATTGTAGATATAATCTACAGAAACCTGATCTTTTACGTTTTCTTCCAGAAAATCTTCGCATGAAGTAAGTCCTAAAGAAAGTCCGAATATCAAAACAAATAGAAAATTTATATTTTTCATGATCTTGTTATTTTTATTTTATTTAATGTCTTAAACTGTGTTATTAAAAACCTACTTGTAAGCCTATAACACAAGTAACAGGTTCCGGATAATCGTTTATTTCTTTCTCTGGGCTGTAAGACTGATAATCTGTAAGGGTAACCAAATTACTTCCGGTTACATACAATCTCATATTACTTAATCCTAATGGTTTAAGCGTGCTTTCTGGAAATTTAAATCCAACAGAAACGTTTTGTAAACGAATGTAAGAGGCATCTTGTAATCCTAATGTATTGATATACGGCGGATCGTTTCCGTCTCTTGGTCTCGGCCAGTTTCCTCCCGGATTTTCAGGTGTCCAGTAATCTTGTTTGATACCGTTTTTTACTCCTCTCAAAGAACCTCCTTTTACATAATCGTATAAGAATAAATTATCTTTTGTAACTCCCTGAACAGTATAAATATCTGCCGAGAAATCGAATTGTTTGTATTCTAAAGCCAGTGAAAAAGTTCCAAACCAATCTGGCAGTTTTGATGTAATGACACGGTCTTCATTCGGGTTTGGATTGGCTCCGTTTGCCGGATTAGCATCGTATAATTTTATGTCTCCCGGATATAAAGTTGTTCCTGTAACAATGGGAATGGTTTCTCCTTCCTGATAAATTCCAACAGCTTTGTATCGGTAATACACATCAATTGGTTTTCCTATAAACCATAAGTTTCCAACATCATCATCTTCTTTCCCGTCTCCGTTGGCATCTTTACCATAAATACTTACAATGCTGTTTTTGTTTTTAGTGAAAGTAGCACCAACATTCAGCCTAAAATCTTTCTTTTTAATTAAATCACCATTTAAAGTAATTTCTAAACCTTTGTTGTTTACTTTACCAATATTTGAAAGTTTTTTGGTATAACCTGTATTTGCATTTAGGGTTTCATAAATCAATAAATCAGAAGTATCAGTATTGTAAACCTCAACAGTTCCTGTTAATCGGTTTTTAAATAATCCAAAATCTGCTGCAAGGTTTAACTGCGTTGAAGTTTCCCAGCGCAAATCCGGATTAGACAATTGTGTTCCCGGAACGTATCCAGATACTTTTATTCCGTTTATGATATAATCTCTCTGATCTGCAACCGCCATACTTTGATACGGGTCTTTTGGCTGGTTTCCTACTTTACCATAACTGGCTCTTAATTTTAAATTACTGATAACCGGAACGTGTTCTTTCATGAAATTTTCGTTTGAAACATTCCATGCAGCATTTACAGCAGGAAAAAATCCCCATTTATTATTGGCACCAAATACAGAAGATCCATCGGCTCTGCCTGAAACTGTAAAATAGTATTTGCTGTCAAAATCATATTCTAATTTTCCTGCAAATGAAATCAGAGACCTTTCGTTTCCGCCAATTTCAGGTGTATTTAAAAAAGCACTTTCTAAACCGTAAATTCCCAAAATATCACTTGGAATTCTGCTTGCCGAGTTTTTAAATTCATTGTATTCTGATGAAGTAATTTCATAAACTCCAGTAGCATTAAAATGATTTTTTTCGGCCAGTTTAAAGTTGTAATTCAAAATATTACTTAACTGGTATTCTACATTATCTTTATAAAGTATACTGCCGCTTCCTTGTCCTGAATTGGCAATTCCGGAAAGTGATCTTGATGTATTAAAGGCCATTGCTTTATAATTCCATGATCTTCGGCTGGCGTTTAATTTATACGTAAAACCTTTTGCTAAATTAATGTCCAAAAATATATTCATGATATCATTACGATTTAACTCATTTGTTGTCGTCTCGTAAATATCAATAAGCGGATTTGGTGTTTCCTGAATTCCTCCCGGCAGATAACGAAATGATCCATCATCATTATAAATTCTTCCTAAAGGTGATGTTGTAATGGTATTATTTAAAACATTCCCTACGTTTGGTCTGTTTGTTTCTGAGAATTGAAGCGAAACATTCATTCCTATTTTCAACCAGTCTGCCACTCTCTGATCTACATTGACTCTCATGGCCACTTTCTCGAAATCAGAATTTGGGATTACTCCTGTTGTATTAATGTAGTTGATACTTGAAAAAATACTCGTTTTATCTGTTCCTGACGAAATACTTAAACTGTGGTTATTGGTTGTACCTGTTCTCAGCGCATATTTTTCCCAATCTATATATTTTCCTGATTGAACCGATTCTAATTCAAGCGGCGAAAAAACCTGATTGTCTGGTCTGTAAACACCGCCATTGCTTGTTCTGTAGGCTTCTCTTTTTAGCTGGGCAAATTCTTCTCCGTTGTAAATATCAAAATTCCTGTTGATTGTTTGTACTCCAGAAAAACCATTGTAAGCGATTTTTGCTTTTCCGGTTTTTCCTCTTTTTGTAGTAATCAAAATAACTCCATTTGATGCTCTTGCTCCATAAATCGATTGTGCTGCGGCATCTTTCAAAATTTCTAAAGAAGCAATATCGTTGGCATTAATGTCATTGATGTTTCCAATTACAACACCATCTGCAATTACGATAGGTTCGTTGCTGCCGTTAATAGATTTTTTTCCTCTAATTTGAATTGAAGAAGAACTTCCCGGACCTCCATCGGCTAACGAAACCTGAACTCCGGCAGCTTTACCTCTTAACATTTCTCCAACATCAGAAGTCGCCACTTTTGTCATATCGCCTGGCTTAACCGAAGCCACAGAACTAATTACGTCGCTTTTCTTTTTGGTTCCGTAACCAACCACTATAATTTCGTCTAGTGCCTGAGAACTTGGTTTAAGAACTACTTTTAGGTTTTTCTTGTTTTCTGTATCAACAGCAGCTTCATCCATCCCAATGAAAGAAAAAACAAGCGTGCTTTTTGGCGCTGTGCTGATGCTGAAATTTCCGTCGAAATCGGTTTGAGTTCCTTTTGTACTTCCTTTAACATGTACATTTACTCCTGGTAATGGGAGACCTGCATTGTCAACTACTTTTCCTGAAACCGTGCTTTCCTGTGCCTTCACATTAGAAGCCAGAATACACAGAAAAAACATTAAAATTAGTTTTAGATAATTTCCACCAAGAAAAAGAATCTTTTCGGGTTTGTTGTTTTTCATTGTAATTTTTTTGGTTAGTTAATTATAAAGTCATGTGATTATGTTGCAAATGTGACTAATAATTGAGGTTACGAAGGGAGGAAGATATTCGTTTTTAGGGGTTCGAACGTCTTTATTTGAGAAATTTGTACCAGATAAGCCTTTAAAAAACAGCATTCGTAATAAAAAACTTAAATAATTGCGAGGTACTTAATTTTGCAGTTAAACGCAAAGAACGCAAAAGGAAAAAACGCAAAGTCCGCAAAGCTTATTAAACTTTGCGGACTTTGGGTAAACATAGGTCTGTCAGCGATTAAACCCTTTTTTTATAGTTAATTATTTGAAGCTTTATATTCAGTAGGCGATAAATTATAAAACTTTTTAAATTCTTTACTAAAATGCTTTCTGTCATTAAAACCAACCATATAAGTTACCTCAGCAACAGAATAAGTGGTGTTGGTTAATAAATGAGCAGCTTTTTTTAATCGCATATTTTTTATAAAGCCAGCTACCGAATGATCTGTGAGGGTTTGAACTTTTTTGTAAAGCACGGTTCTGCTCATTCCTATTTCATTTACCAGATCATTTACATCAAAATCAGTATTATCCAGATTTGCTTCGATAATCTGAGTGAGTTTTTTTAGAAAGATTCCTTCCGGCGTATTTACGTTTTCTTCTTCAACAGCGGCAATAAATCCTTCTCCATATTTCTGACGAATGATTTCTTTGGCTGATAATAAATTGGCGATTGTGAGTTTTAATTCTTCAATACTAAAAGGCTTCGAAATATAAGCATCTGCTCCAGTAGAAAGTCCTTCAATTCTATTTAAAGTAGAAGATTTTGCCGTTAATAAAATAACCGGAATGTGGTTTGTATTTTGATTTGTTTTTAAAATGGTACACAATTCAAAGCCGTCCATTTCCGGCATCATAACATCGGTTACGATGAGATCCGGAATTTCTTTTTCCATATACTCGAGTGCGTGAATTCCATCTGTAAATTTCAAAACCCTGTAATCGTGATACAAAATATCGTACACAAAAGAGAGTACTTCTTCGTTATCTTCAATAACCAGAACAGTCTTTTTATTGCTGTTTTCCAGCTCTTCGTATTCTCTTTCGTAAGTTTCAATTTCTGTTTTAACATCCGAAATTGGATTTCCATTTTCTTCAATCTTAACTGAATTCTCGACTATCTGCGATTTTTTAAAATGATCTTTTCCTTTCTTTAATTTGATAGTAAATATGGTAGTAAAGTTTGGATCTTCTTCTGTCTGAACTTTGATTTCTCCGTGATGCAGTTCTACAATACTTTTGCTTAAAGCCAGACCAATTCCGCTGCCTAAATTGGCACTCCCGCGTTCGTCTAATTGGAAAAAATTCTTAAAAATCTTCTTTTTTCTGTTTTCCGGAATACCTATTCCATTGTCTTTTACTTTTATTTCGACATAATCTGAATCTTCTTTTTGTTCTACGCCTAAAGTAATTCGGCCGTTTTTTCCGGTAAATTTAAAGGCATTCGAAAGCAGATTGTAAATCACTTTCTCCATTTGGTTTTTATCGAAATAAAGCTGTACTGTATTTATGTTTAAAACGAATTTATAATCGATTTTTTTCTCGACGGCAATTCCTCGAAACGATTCGTAAATATCAAAACAAAATGAAACAATATCCTGCTGTTCGCAATAGATTTTCATACTGCCTTTTTCTGCTTTTCGAAAATCCATTAATTCATTGACTAATTTCAATAATCTATCAGAATTGTTTTTGATGGTTTTTAGTTTCAGTTCCAGATTCGAGTTTTTCTCGGCACTGCTCAAAAGTTCTTCAACTGGTCCGCTGATTAATGTTAGAGGCGTTCTGATTTCGTGCGAAACATTGGTAAAGAAATCCAGTTTCATTTTATACAATTCTTCCTGTCTCTCTTTTTCAACTTGTTCCAGATAAAAAGCTTGTTTTAACAACTCTCGGTTCCTGAAAAAGCGGAATAACAAAACTGAAGCTCCTGTTAATAAAGCAATATAAAACAAATAGGCCCACCATGTTTGCCACCACGGAGGCAGAATGGTAATTTTTAAAGTCTTAATATTCGGATTCCATTCTCCGCCCCCATTTGAAGTTTTTATTTTTAGAAGATAAGTTCCGGAATTTAAATTGGTTAAGTTGATATAATGCTGTGAACCTATAATATGCCATTCGTCTTTATTAGAACTTTCGAGTTTATAGGCATATTCATTTTTTTCCGGCGAAATAAAACTCATTGCACTAAATTCCAAGCCAATGTATCCCTGATCGTGTTTTAAAGTAATTTCAGTTGTTTCGCTGATCCGTTTTTCCAAAGCAACTTCTTTATTCCCTGGTCTAATTTCCTCATTATTAACGATAAGCTTCGTTAAAACAATTGGTGATTTATCTTTTGTCTTGATTAATTTCGAAGGGTTAAAAACGATTAAACCATTCGAACATCCAAAAACGAGTTCTTTTGCATTTAATTTTACACTGCAGTTATTTGAAAATTGTTTGACTTTTAAACCGTCATTTGAAGAATAAGACGTGATTTCAAAATCAGCAATATTAGGAACAGGCTTAATAGTTTTGGTTTTTATTTTGTATAATAAATTATTGTCGCTGATCCAGATATTTCCTTCTGAATCTTCCGAAATACTTTTGATGGTTTCATCAGTGAATCCCATAGAGCGGTTGATTTCGAAGAAACGTCCTTTCTTTTCATCAAAAATATTTACGCCGCCACTTTCTGCTCCTACCCAAAAACGATTTTTAGAATCGGTAAACATTACAGTGAGACTATTGTTTGACAATCCGCTTTTTGGTCCGGCTTTAAAAACTCTGGTAACTTGTTTTAGCTTTTTATCGAAATAATTTAAGCCGTATTGTGTAGCGATCCAAAGTCCGTCTTTTCTATTTACAATATCAGTAATAAAATTATCGCTGAGAGAATTTGAACTTCCGTCTGCCATATAAATTTCGACCGTTCCGTCGGGCATTACTTTCTTTAATCCGTTTCCGTTTGTTCCTACCCATAAATCTGTATTGTCCATTAATAAAGAAGTAATGGGGCGTTCTCTTTCTTTAGAATCTTTGCGCGAAAGCGAAATAAACTGGAATGTTTTACTGTTTTTATTGAATTTGAACAATCCATTGAAAGTTCCGCAAAACAAGTTCTGTTCGTTTTGATTTACCAAAGCCGTTATCATGTTAACGCTTTTATCAAAATCGTATCCTTCAATTTGATAAGATGTATTTTTATTATTTCTAAAGTCAAGATAATTCAAGCCTCCGCCATTTGTTCCAACCCATACCGAACCGTCATTTTCTCTCACAACAGCATTTACAAAGGCTGTATTTAATCCGAAACTAGGTTTGATGACTTCTCTTATATTGGTAAAATTGGTATTGGTTTTCTGAAAAAAATTGACTCCTCCTCCATTCGTCCCAATCCAAATATCGTTATGACGGTCTTTTAAAAAACATTTGACATCATCGTCTGAAAGACTGTAACTTTCCAGTGGATTATGTCCGTATTTGGTGAATTCATTTTTATCTTTTTTGTAAACACATAAACCGTTTTTAGTGGCAAACCAAATGGTATTATTGTCAACAGAAACAATATCATTGACCCAATTTGACGATAAACTGTTTTTGTTATTTGTATTAAGCAGGTAATTTTTTACGATATTTTTATCTGCATCAAAATGAAAAACGCCATTTGCTTCAGTCGCAAACCATAAATCACCATTTTTTTCTTTAATGATTTTCCAGATTTTCGATTTGATTAAAGCTTCGTTATCTGTCAATGTTTTTGGTAATATTTTTTTTGAGCCATTTTTAGGATCAAAACATTCTAAACCTTTAGAAGTTCCAACCAAAACACCATAATTGCGATCATAAAACAAAGACAAAACCCTGCTTTTTCTGAATGGCGAATTGTGATCGTTTGAGATTTCTTCTAACAAATATTTCTCTCTGTTAAGACGTTTTATACCTCCAAAAGTCCCAATCCAAATTTGGTTTTGATCATCCTGAATTATGGATGAAATATAATTTCGTCCGCCTTTAATTTTCTGAACGTCAACTCTTAAAAAACTTCTTTCATTTTTATTAAAGAGATTCAATCCGTTATTGGTTCCAACCCAAAGTTCTTTTTGTCTGTCTTCCAGAATCACGTTAATATGATTGTTGCTGATGGTATTTAGAATGTCTTTGTTGTAAACATATCGCAGAAAATTATATCCGTCGTAACTGATTAATCCGTTTGCAGTTCCTATCCAGATAAATCCTTTTTTGGTTTGATGAATACTCGAAATCATACTTTGCGAAAAACTCACATCGTAATCAATATGATCAAAATATAAATCAGATCCTTGTGCAGAAACGCCAAAAGAAATGGAAAGAAATGCAATACAGCTTAAAATGTAAATTTTAATATTCCTCATAAACAGAATTTATAAACGCCAGATAAAATTTGTAAAACGATTTGTATTTTCACAATCAATAAACCTATGAAAAAATCGTTTTGAAGGCACTGCAAAATAAATCTAATGTAAAAAAAAGAGGGAGTTGTTTTTTCTTTTTAAGGGGTGGATTTGTACTTTAATTTCAGAAAACATTAGGGTTGGGCATAATTTAAAAAAAGAATAGAAGCCTTTAAATGTAAAAATTAAAGGCTTCTATTTTTATTTCTAAAAAACAGAAAAATCTGATTTTCAAATAAATTACATCATGGTATTGATACGGATACTAGCTTTTATAAGTGCCAATGCCGAAATTTTTGAGATATGAATATCTTTTGGCTGATGATGTGAATTCTGGCTTACCAATTTTACAAATTCTGATCCCTGATCTGATTTTTGAACGTATTTTACAGTAATGTATTCTTCCCAGTCATTTAGTTTTACGCTTAAAAGATACATTTCACCAAAAAAGATATTTTCAAACTCAGTTTCTTTATACAGGACGATGTCTCCTGATTTTAAAAGCGGATACATACTGTCTCCAGTTACAGAAATAGCTCCATCGCATTTTGGCAGATTGGGAATTTTAATTGTATCCAAAATTCTTTGTGGTTTTCCGCTGTTGAACAATTCTCGTAAACCTGCCACAGCTTCTAGATCATATAATGGTATTTCCTGGCTCACATGCAGTGTATCGATTGTTCTTCGGTCGTTATTCATAATTATAATATTGGTATTATCTTCTTTTATCATAGGTCCGTTTCCGGTTAGAAGCCACTCGGAATTAATTTCTGGATAATAGTGTAAAATTTTACACGCCTTATCCGTTCCCATATTACTGCTGTTGTCTAAAAATTTATTAGAAAAGCCTAAATCATTACAGAACTTATATTTAGTAATCCCTTTATAATCAAGGTATTCACGCATCCTTTCAGTTGACCCCATATCAATATATATTTTGTGTTAAAGTTTTGTTTTGATGTATTATTTTACATTATATTTGCAAAGTAAAGAAAAAACAAACTGAAAAACAATAAATTTCACGTAAAATAAACGCCTTACAAAATCATATTTCTATTAAAAAACCAACAAAACAAAAACAACTATTTACACATAAAATACATTAAAAATAAATGTAAAATAATACGCTGCTTAAAACATTTTTAACCCAAATACTTTATAAATAATATCTTTATGGAACATTTTTTATACCCTACTTTAACAGCATTTTTTGGTGCTTTTATAACATGGTTTTTCTCATGGAGAAAAACATTGGCTCAAGACCGTGCTGCTGAACTTGATAATGCAGTAAGCGCTGTAAAATATTATCGTGATCTTCTAGATGACATAACCACACGTCTTACCGCTGCAACTGAAAATATCAAAAAAATGGAAGTTCAAAACAATGAATTATCACACATTAATAAACAGCTTACTGACGAATTACATAAACTTAAACTTTTAAAAGAAAAACATCATAACACTGCCTGATTTTTTTATTTGAAGTAAATTAAAAGAAAATAATGTCTCTGTTTATTTTAATAAAAACACAGAGACATTACATTTTTTGCTTTTTATTTATTTCTTATGAAATTTTAAATCTCAAAACAATTCTATCTAAAAAACAATTAAATTTGGAGACCTTAAATCACCAGATTAATTATGAATTCAAAAAGAAATTCGTTCTATTTACCAGCCTTATTAATGATGTTCTTTTTAGCATCATTTTCTTATTCTCAGACTTCAAATACTGCTTCTAAAGCTGAAAACAAGTCTAAGTTATTTGAAGAAACCACAACCGACAGTGATTATTTGATGGCTATCGAAAAAGCCGGAGATGTACTGGAATCTGCTGCAAATGATACCGAATTTGAAGGAAGTACTTTCCACTTATTTGGAGACATTAAAAGAACCGAAAGCAAACTTGATTTAATACTAGCAAGTTTAAAAGGAGCTAATCCAAATGTGCGAAATCAGCAGATGTATCGTATTGTTCTAAAAGAAATCGAACAAGAATTAAACGATCAAAATAATGCGATAAACATTCGTAATCAAAATCTTGAAAAAATTAAAACCAGGATTATTGATCTTCGTAAAGACAAAATTTTATTTACTCTCATAAAAGATACTATCCGCAGAAAACAATTCAAAACTGAATTAGCGAACCTTAAAAAAAGATATCTTAGAACTGACAGTCTGATGACTAAAAATCAGGAGACTTTAAACCATAAAAAAAGACTGACTGTAGAGCATAAAATTGATGTTTCTAACGCTCTTGCAACTGTAGAAACAAAACTCGAGAAATCAGGAATAAGTATTCTAAATAAAGAATATCCTTCGTTATGGAGCACTGATACTACAGCAAAAAAAGTGGTATCACATAACATTAAAGCAAAAATTATAATTGAAGAAAATGTTGCCGCTTATTATTTAAGTTATAAAGCGGGAGCATTAATCACTCTGTGTTTCTTTATGGGGCTTTTAGCCTGGTATATTTCACGCAATTTGAAATATTTAAAATCAAATGGTCACGACGAAAATCTTGCTCTTTTTAATTTTAAATATTTAAACAGAGGCGTAATTCTGCCAATAATTGTCATTACCCTAAACATTGCCGTGGTAACAAATCTGTATGCTCCTGCCCTGTTTTTAGAATTACTTCAGCTTGGTTTATTAGGTGTTCTGACGATCTTGTTTAAAAATGACTGGTCTGGAAAATCAATGCGAAACTGGTTATTGCTTTTCGGATTGTTTTTTGCGCTTTGTTTTCTGGATCTTTTTATAGAAGTAGGTTTATTTCAACGTTGTTCATTCATTATCATTAATATTTTAGGAATTCGATATGGATTGGTTCAAATTAAAAGTTTAAAAGATCAGTTATACATTAAAGGATTTTTTAAATGGGCCAGCATCATTTTTATCGGATTAAATGTTTTATCGATACTTTACAATCTTTTTGGAAGGGTTTCTCTTTCAAACATGCTGAGTTTAACTGCCTTTATTTCTCTTACTCAGATTGTTGCATTGAGTGTACTTTTAAAAATAATTCTGGAAATAATTCTTTTACAGATTTATACAACCCGAGTAAAACGAGGTATCGAAAAGATTTTTGATTACGAGAATTTATCTGACACGCTCAAAAAACCATTCATAATCGTAATCAGCTATATGTGGCTGGTTGTAATTGCTTCTAATTTAAATATCTGGGAATCATTACGTTCTTCTCTTGGTACTTTATTGAGTCGTCCTAACACTATCGGAAGCATCACTTTTACTTTAGGAAATATTGTTTTATTTTTTATAATTGTCTGGGCCGCACATTTATTGCAAAACTATGTTGCGTACTTTTTTGGAGAAATTGAAGACGAAAACGAAGAAAACATCAATAAAAGACAGCATTCTAAATTACTTATTACAAGACTTGTTGTTTTGATTGTGGGTTATCTTTTGGCTGTTGCTGCATCGGGAATGCCGTTAGACAAATTGAGTATTCTTTTGGGAGCGTTGGGTGTCGGTGTTGGACTTGGACTTCAAAATGTCGTAAACAACTTTGTATCGGGAATTATTTTGATTTTTGATAAACCAATTCAAATTGGGGATGTTATCGATATTAGTTCTGAATCTGGAAGAGTAAAATCTATGGGATTAAGAACAACCAAAATCAATGCTCCAAATGGTGCCGAAATCATTATTCCGAATGGTAATTTATTGTCTCAAAACATTACAAACTGGACGTATACAGATAATTTTAAACTGGTAGATATTTCTATTGAAATCAGCGGAGATGCAACTCCAGAAGATATAAATGCAACAATTTCAGCTTCACTTGAAAGTCTTCCTTTGGTAAATAACACAAAACCATCTCAGATTTATTACAATTCTATTTCTGATGGAAAATTCAAAATACAAATTAAATTTTGGTGCAGCATTTACAGAACTGAAGAAACGATCAGTACTGCTAAACAAGTTTTGTTTAGTAATTTTAAAGCTAAAGAACTAACTTTCAATACTTAATATTGTTTTGTTGAAATAAAAAAAATGGTTTGAACTTAAGAAGCTCAAACCATTTTTTATTGTATAAAAAGTTATTTATCTTTTAACAATTTCTCTAAATAAGATTTTTTCTCTTTCTCAGATTCTAACAAACGCTCATAAAGTTTTTTGTTCTCTTCATAAGCTTCAATGAGTTTATCAAGTGGATTGAATGTACAATGATTATTAAAAGTTCCTACACTTTGATCAGTAAAACTATTAAAATAATTAATCGCAGCTTCGTCTGAAAAATTTTTAATTGCTTCTACAGTTACACCCAAAGCTTTTGCTACTTCAACCAACTTTTCTTCATCGATAGTTTCACTATTCTCTATAATAGAAACAGCTTGTTGATTTGTTCCGAGAGCCTGAGCCAATGCTTCCTGCTTCATATCTCTTAATTCACGAATACGGCTTATTTTTCGCCCTATGTGGTTTGGTTTTGTTAATGTGCTCATAATTCAAAGGTAATAATTAGCAATACAAAATAAAGCAATCTGTAAAAAACATCTTATCTCTTGTAAGATACAAATTAGAATAATTTAAATGCTCTATTTCATCTCAAACAAAAATACAATTTTTCGGACAAGTTACTATCAAAAGATAAAATTAAGAAATTAGCAAATGAGAGCTTTTTGATTTAATCCTGCTTTATAAAAACCAATTCTTCATTATAATTCGCAATATTTACCAAAGCATTATAAATATAATTTGAAACCAAAGCGCCTCCTTGAAAATTAATTAATTCGATATCATCTTCAGGCGTATGATACTGCGGATGCCCGCCTGTGTGAAATCCTATGGCAGAAATCGAAGCTTTGTAAAAAGAAACGTGATCAGATCCGCCGACATCACCAGCGAATACAACTGGATTTAGTCCGCTGTTATCTCCTAATTTTTTCATGAGTTCAACACCGTTGGGGAAAGTTCCTGCACCGCCCATATAGATTTGTTTCTCGGCATTTAATCTTCCTACCATATCCATATTCAGCATTACTTTTACGGCTTCTTTTTTGACAGGTAAGTGATTCACAAAATATTTAGAGCCTAATAAACCTTCTTCCTCTCCGCTGAAAGAAATAAAAATAATACTCCTTTTAGGTTTAATTTTTAATTTCGAAACTTCTTCTAAAATACACAACAAAGCCGAAACTCCAGATGCATTATCATCTGCACCGTTATGAATGGCTATGGTATCTTTTTTCTTGCTTCCAGATCCTTTTCCGCCCCAGCCCCAATGATCGTAATGTGCACCGATGACAATAAATTCGTTTTTGAGTTTTTCATCAGATCCTTCAATAAATCCAAAAACATTTTGTGTCGAAACGCTGTCGGATTTCATTTTATTGATTCCTTCTTTTACAAAAACTTTAAAAGGCTGATCATAAGTATCATTGAACTTTTGCAAACCATATTTTTTAAAGTACTTTTTGATGTAAGCTGCTGCATCGTTATTTCCTTTCGTTCCCACAAAACGGCCTTCTAATTTATCTGAAGAAAGATATTTATCGTGTTTATAAAATGTCTGTGCTAGATTATTTTTTTGCGCATTGATAGTAAGGCTAAAAAGTAACAAACCATAAGCAAAGTTTATCTTTATAAAAAATTTCATAATTATAGTTGTCTAAAATTGGCACACGGATGAAACGGATTTGCTTCGCAAAGCACAAATGCCCGCAGATTTTTTATAAAAGAATATAAATAAAATCCGTATTTATCAGCTTTTTTGCTTTGCGAAGCAAATCCGTTTCATCGTGTGCCATAAAAATTTATTTTAGTTCAAAAATCTTATCCATTAAAATCCATTTTTCTCCAGATTTGGCTTGGGGAAGTGCTTTTTGGAATTTCCACATTAAAGTTTCCCATTCCTGCACTTTTGGATTTTCTGCATCTAGTTTTGCTTTTTCTGCGAATGAGAAATTATCATCGGTTTCCATAATCATAAACAAACGATCGCCGACATTATAAATCTCTAAATTGATAATTCCAGAATCTTTAATGCTTTTCTGAATTTCAGGCCAGACATTTTTATGGTAATCGATATATTCTGCAATTAAATCTGGGTGGTTATTTAAATCTAAGGCAAGACAATATTTTTGCATAATTTCTGTTTTTATTTTAAATCGAATGTGGTGTGTTTAATGAACTTTCGATTATAAGTGTACAATATATGAACTTTTTTATCTGAAGTCTGGATAATGGCCGGATAACTAAATTCGCCTTCTTTTTGATTTTCCAGATCAAATAATTTCTTCCAGTTTACACCATCTTTAGAATATTCTACATCCAGAACATTTCTTCCGTTAAACCAGTCTTTTCCCATTTTTAGAGGATTGTTTACCAATAAAAATGATTTATTTGATAATGTTACAGCATCAACTCCAGAATTAGAATTTACGACATTTATGCTGTCTGTTTTCTGCCATGTTTTTCCGTTATCTTCAGACCAGCTCGAAATTAATTTATTATGTCGGCTTCGGGATAAAATCTGAATTTCTTTATCAGAATGAACTAAAAATGTGGGCTGAATAATATCAAAATTTTTCTTGTCGTTGATATCCGTAATTGTCCAGCTGTCTGCTCCTTCTGTATAGGTTTCTATAAAAACCCTCCATTTATTATCGTCAACACTTTCGGTACTGCTGCCGCATAAAATAACGCCTGGAGTTGTTTCGATGGGCTTGTTTCGAATTGGCCCTAAAATACCTTTGGGAAGATATTTTGAATTACTCCACGTTTTTCCATCATCTTTAGAAACAATCATAGCGCCAAACCATTCTCTTGGATTTTTTCCCACTTTGTAAAACAAATACAAATTCTGGCTTTTGCTTTTAAACAAAACCGGATTCCAGCAAGGCAGTGTGTCTCCGTCTTTAATTAAAGGTTTGATAAGTTCTTTAGGAACTGACCATTTTTGTTCTTTATAAGATGAAATATAAATGCCGACGTCTTTTGCTCCTTCGTATTTCCCGCCAAACCAGGCTGCTAAAAGTGTATTGTTTTCTAACTCTACTAATGTTGAGGCGTGGCTGGCTGCTGTAACAGGTTTCTCTGCAATATAATTTTGAGTGATATTAATTGCTTTCGGTTCATTTTTAGTTGAAGTACAAGAAACTAAAATCGAAATCAATAAAACTGCTGAATAATATTTTTTTAAATTCATAATCTAACTTTTATATAAAACAAAAGGAGAGTTTCCTCTCCTTTTGAATTTTTAAGTAAAGAGTGTGTGTCTCATTACTCAACCAAATTAATTATTTAGTGTCCCACCAAAGTTTTGTTCCTCCGGTATCAGGGCCGCCTAGTTTTGTAACACCATCCTGAACAGCTTCTTTGTTTGAAGAATATTCGTTTGTTGTATAAATAATTCTTTTCATTAAAGATTTACCAACACCAACATCTGGATTATCTGTGTTTAATACTGGATATATAACTTTAGCATCGCTTCTTCTTAAATCTGCCCAAGCTTCCCAAGATTCAGGGAAAATAGCTAAGTATTTTTGAACTGCAATCTGTGTACGCTGATCAGCAGCAGATGCAGACCACGCTACAGGCAATTTAACAGGAATGTCTTGTAAATCTAAAGTTGGATAAAGTGTTAAAATATTAGGTAATGTTGGTAATGTAGAACCATTGATGTAAGCATTAACTTCTGCTACATCAGTAATTCCCCATTGAGCAAGAGATAATTTAATACCTGTTTCGTACAATGTTTTGGCATCACCGCCCATGTTCCATCCATTTAAAGCTCCTTCTGCTCTGGTTAAATAGTTTTCAGAAGCCATAAAGATTTCAATGTTTTTTGTTTCACTAAGGTTATTAGCAGCACCATTTCCTAAAACATCATTATTAAAGGCTGAGAATTTAGTAGTTCCAAATTGATCTTCTAAACCTCCAACCGGATTACCTCTATATACTTTAGTTGTAGCCGCAGCATCAAGCGGAGCAAACCATTTTGATAAACGCGGATCTTTATACCCAACTAAGATACTTTCCATAGAAGCTGTCATTACATAACCCCAGCTGTTTACAATCATGTTTAAATTGTTTGGAGTAATGTTACTTGCTTTAAAGAATGCACTTTGATCATTTGTCTGCATAACTCCTGCAGCAACCGCAGCTTCTGCCTGAGTTTTAGCTTTTGCAGGTTCTTTATCAGAAATTCTCATTGCTAAACGAAGTCTCATACTGTTTCCAAAAACTCTCCATTTGTCTACATTTCCTGCATAAACTCTGTCGTTTGGAGAAAGAGATGCAACTGTAGCTGTAGAAGAAGTAGACAATACTGCGTTTGCTTCATCTAACAATTTAAAGAAATCTTCATAAATAAACTCTACACTATCGTAAGGTACTTTTTCTTTTCCATTACCTGCTTCAGTGTAAGGAATTGGTCCATAAGCGTCAACCATTTGGTTATACATAAAAACTTTCCAGATTTTAAGTACTGCCAATGCTTCTGCATTTCCTTCAGATGCTTTAACAGCATTTGTTAATGCCGGAACAGCAACAGTGTAAAATCTTGTCCATCCTCTGCCTTCATATCCATTAACGAAAGCGTTTCTTTCAGTACCATATCCACAGTTTAAATAGTGGATAAAAGTTGAAGACAAAATACCGGTTGCAATACCCCACGTACCTTGATCATCTACTCCTGGAGACGAATACGATCCGTTGTGAATACCTGCATACAAAGCAGAAGCAAATGCTGGTCCAGCTAATGTAGCATCAAGCTGATCTTCTGTCAACGAATTAGGATCTTTGTTTATTTCATCAAAGTCTTTTGTACAGCTTGACAAAATAGAAACTGCCATCAATGCAACTCCTAATGTTTTTATTTTAAAACTATATTTCATGTTGTCTCTTTTTTTAATTAAAATCCAAATTTCACATTAACTCCATAATCTCTCGTTGAAGGAATGTTGAAAGATTCTATACCTTGCAAGTTTCCAGTTCCTGCACCTGCTTCTGGATCAAAATATTTAGCTTTATTTACGAAGAAGAATAAGTTTCTGCCTACTAAAGAAAAATCAATACTTGAGAATCCTGAATCACCTAATAAACGTTTTGGTAATGAATAACCAAAAACAAGCTCTCTTAATCTGATGTTTGTTGCATCATAAATAAATGGCTCTGCAACAGGAGTTCTTTGTCCGATAGCTGTCCAGTATTGCTCAGCTGTAATACTTGTAGTATTTGGAGTATATGTACCGTTTCCTGCAGCAACAACACCATCAACAACAATTCCGCCTTGTCTTCCTGCAAGTGTAATATCACTTACCCCTAAACCAGCTTGTCTTGCCTGAGTATATGAAATAACTTCTCCACCAATTCTAAAATCAACAAGGAAACTTAAAGAGAAATCTTTGTATTTAAAGTTATTTTTCAAACCTCCAGTCCAGTCTGGATTAAAGTTACCAGCACGAACATCAAAACCATTTGTTGCTAATGGAATACCGGCACTGTTTACAATAATATTTCCGTTTGGATCTCTTTGGAAACCTTTAATGTATAAATCACCGTATTCACCTCCTACAACAACTTTACTTCTAACTAAACGACCTTCACCAAGTACTAACTCATCTCTTCCTTCATAAATCGATTTTACTTTTGATTTATAAGAAGCGTAGTTTGCTGTAATATCCCAAGTAAAGTTTTCTGTTTGAACCGGAGTTGCTGTAAGTGTTACCTCAATACCTTTATTTTCAATATCTCCACCATTTACGATAGCTCTAGAAAAAGAAGAAGATTCTGGAGTATTGATGTAAAAAATCTGGTTATTAGTTAATGTATTGAAATATGTAAAATCTAAACCTAAACGGTTATTGAAAAATCTAACATCTGCACCAAACTCTGTAGAAGACGAAATCTCAGGTTTTAAGTTTGGATTAGCTTGTGTGCTTTGTCCGTATAACATACCGCCATTTCCTCCAATGTATGAGAATCTTTGCTGTGTTTGATAAGGATCTGTATCGTTACCTACTTGTGCATAAGAAGCTCTAACTTTTGCAAAGCTTATTACCTCTGGTAATTTAGCCATATCTGAAATAACTGCAGACAAACCGAAAGATGGGTAGAAATAATCATTTGGTAAAGTAGAAGACCAGTCATTTCTTGCTGTTACGTCTAAGAATAAATAGTTTCTAAAACCAATCTGTCCAAATCCATAAACTGAATTGATTCTTTTTTCTGAAGCAGTTGAAGTAGATTGAATTGTTTGCACATTAGATAATGCAAAGAAGTTTCTTTTACTTAAAACACCACCAGAATTTAAAGCTGAACTGTTTTGTTGTAATGAGTTTGCTCCAGCATTAAGCCCAATAGAAAAATCTCCAAATTTTTGATTGTAAGAAAGTAAAGCATCAACGTTTAACTCGCTAACAGTTTCGTAAGATTCGCTGTATGAACCCATGTTGCTGTTAAATGCATTTGTAGCATATCTGTTTCTTACGTTTTTGTTTGTCATTTGGTCTAAACCTGCTCTACCTTGTAAACTTAAAGTTTTTGTAAACTCATATTTAAGAGACGCTAAACCAATAAATCTGTTTCTTTTGTCTGTACGAGCATCATCTCTTAAAGCAGACCAGAATGGGTTTCCTCCAGGAGCTCCCGTTTCGTCAAGGAAATAGTTTACTTGTCTTTGTCCTGCAGCATCAATATATTCGAAGTTTTTGTAATCGTTATAAGCAATACTACGAGGTAATAAATAAGCAGATGTACCAATAGATTCTTCTCCTGTTCTTAATAAATTATCAATATCCTGAACGATGTAGTTCGTTTTTACATCTAATGATAATTTATCAGAGATTTTACTAGTCAATCTTAAGTTAAGATTGTGTCTGTCCATTGCATTTCCTCCCACAATACCTTCAGCACGTGTGTTAGTGTAAGAGAAATATCCTTGTGCTTTTTCGTTACCAGCTGTTACAGTTAATGTGTTAGCTAAGTTGTAACCTGTTTTGTAAAAGTCGATCACGTTGTTTGGCTGTGGAGAATAGCTTTGTGTCGCCGGCCCTGTATAGTTTGGGTTACGAACCAACTGCCATGCAGAAACCTGACGTCCGTCTAACGGTGCTCCCCAGCTTGAACTTGAGTTAGAAACATAATTTCCATTTGTTCCTTGTCCGTATTCATTTTGTAAGTTCATCAAATTATAAGCAGAAGAAGCCATAAAATTAGATGATAACGAAACTGAAGTTTTTCCTGCTTTACCAGATTTAGTTGTAATTACGATTACACCATTTGATGCTCTAGAACCGTAAAGAGCCGCTGCAGAAGGTCCTTTTAAAACTGTCATCGAAGCAATATCCTCAGGGTTAATGTTCGAAATACCATCTGGCTGTGTTGTACCTCCTGTATCAATATCAGGATTTGTTGTAGTTGTACCATTACTAATTGGCACACCATCTACTACATATAATGGCTGGTTATTACCATTAAGAGATCTGTTACCTCTTAATGTAATTCTAGAAGAAGAACCAACACCATTTGATGTTGTAGAGAAGTTAAGACCCGCAACTTTACCCGATAGTGAGTTGGCAACGTTTAATGATCTTGCTTCTGAAAGCTCTCCTACTGCAATGTTTTGAGCTGAGTACGTAATTGCTTTTTTCTCTCTTTTAATACCAAGAGCAGTTACAACTACCTCTCCCAATTGTTGTGTTGCTGCTCCCAAAGCCGCATTAATTGTAGTTTGAGTTCCTACGGCTACTTCTTTTGAAGCTGAACCAACATAAGAGAAAACCAAAACTGCTGATTGATTTGGAACTGTAATCGTATACTTCCCATCAAAATCTGATGAGGTACTTGTTTTTGTTCCTTTAACAACAACATTCGCTCCAGGGATCGGAATTCCACTTTGAGCATCTGTTATCGTTCCTTTTACTGTAGTTTGTGCCTGCATACTTTGGAATCCAAATAAGCAAATCACTAACAGTAATTTTAGTACGTCCTTGATCATATTTAGTTGTTTTTTGAGTTAATAACATGTTAAACTTAAGAATACATTTTGTTAACAAAATATAATTTCGACAAATGACAAGTTTGAAAAGGTGTTCGTCATACATTTATCTTTTTAGGATACGAAAACGTTTTAAATTGTAGCTATAATCCTCTATATTTCCTGACCTCACATCGAATTAATCTAATTGATTTATCGTTTTTTTAACAGCATTCTTTTTTAATTATCTTAATCGTTAAACATATTATCCTTTTTCACTCTTTTTAGTTCAAAACCTTAAATTTCGTTTTAAGCAAATCTGTCGAATTTCCGCCCACCATAACTTCGAAATCTCCAGGCTCTACAACGCGCTTCATTTCTCTGTTCCAAAGAGATAGCTCATCTGAAGTAAGTGTAAATTCAACATTTTTAATTTCTCCTTTTTTGATATTTAATCTTTTGAAACCTTTTAATGTTTTTTCAGGTGTCGTTACAGAACTATATACATCATTAATATACAATTGAACAACCTCGTCTCCGTCTCTGTCTCCAACATTTTTAACATCGACAGAAACTTTTACTTCTCCGTTTGATTTAATTTCAGCAGTATTCAGTTTTAAATTAGAATATTCAAACTTCGTGTAACTTAATCCGTAACCGAATGTATATAAAGGATGTTCACTCTCTGCAACGTATTTATGAATAGCAGATGGTTTTTGGTTATAATATATAGGTAACTGCCCAACTGATTTTGGAACTGTAATTGGCAGTCTTCCACCCGGATTGTAATCTCCAAATAAAACATCAGCAACTGCTCTTCCTCCTAACTCTCCAGGAAACCATCCTTCAAGCACTGCAGGAATATTTTCAGAAATCCAGTTTGTAGAAAGCGGACGACCATTTAATAATACACAAACTACTGGAGTTCCTGTTTTTTGAATTTCTTCAATTAATTGCTGCTGGATTCCAAATAAGTCTAAAGAAGCAACATCTCTGTTTTCTTCTACCAATTCGTTCGATTCTCCTAAAACCACAATTGCAACATCAGCTTTTTTAGCCGCTTCGATTGCCGGCTGTAAGTTTACTTTTTCTAAATTCCAGCGGAAATGTGCTCTGGCTCCCCAGCCTCCTTCCCACATTTCAATACGGACTTTGTATTTTTTACCTTTTTCGATGTTTTTTGGAGTCGTAACCATACTTGTCGCTCCTTTTGTCCAGTTGTCGATTACCAATTGGTCGTCGATATACATTCTAATTCCGTCATCAGAACTTAAACCTAACCAGCCGTCAAGAGCCTGATCTGATTTTAAGAATCCTGTCCATCTGATAGAAAAATCATCCACATTTACGCCATCTCCGGGAGCCCAAGGCCAGTCAAACTCTAACTGACTGTCGATACGAGTCAATGCCGGAGTTCCTTCCAGGTTTCTGTTATTGAAATATTCTCCTTTTAATCCGTTTTGAGATTCGTCTGGAGTAAATAAATATTTAGATGGAATAATCTGTCCTTTTACAATTAATGGAACTCCTTCTTCATAAACTACATTGGCAGTTTTTCCAACCAATTGCTGCACACCTTCATAAACTGTCATACCAACGCTGTTTTTAGGAGCATAACCTCCCAATCTTGAAGCATTTGCATTTGGTCCGATAACGGCAATATTTTTTAAACTTTTGCTTAAAGGCAGAATATTGTTCTCATTTTTCAATAAAACCATTGATTTCTGTGCCGCTTCAAGAGCAACCTGCTGATTTTCGGGAGTATGAAAACGCTCTTTAATCAGATTTTTTTCTGTGTATGGATTTTCAAATAATCCTAATAAGAATTTCAAACGTAAAACTCCTCCCGCAGCACGGTCGATGTTTTCCATTGTCAGTTTCTTTTCATTTACTAATTCAATGATTGTATTCTGCCAAAATTCATTACTAAAATCATAAAACTGCATATCAACACCAGCTGAAACTGCTTCTCTAATACTTTCTTTTGGAGAATCAGCAACTTTATGAGTTGTTTGAATGTATTTGATAGCACCTAAGTCTGAAACTACAAGACCTTTAAAACCCCATTCGTTTCTCAAAACATCAGTCAATAACCAATGATTTGCTGCACAAGGAATTCCGTCTAATTCAGAATACGCACACATTGTTCCTAATGCACCGCCTTTTCTAAAAGCTTTTTCAAAAGATGGCAAATGGTCTTCTCTTGCAGAACGTTCTCCAACCAAAATTGGCGAAGAATTTCCTCCCGCCTGAGGAATACCGTGAACGGCAAAGTGTTTCGGCTCTGCAATAATCGAACGATCTGATTTTAAATCGTCTCCCTGCATTCCTTTAATAAAAGCCAAACCAATTTCGCTGTTTAAGTATGCATCTTCTCCAAAAGTTTCAGCAACTCTACCCCAACGTGGTTCACGTCCTAAATCTAGGTTTGGTCCAAAACCAAAATGAACTCCATGCGCTCTTGCTTCCATACCAATTACTTTACCCACTTTGTCCATCACAGCAACATCCCAGGTTGCTCCAAGTCCAATATTCATTGGGAAAGCCGTACTTCCTTCGTCTAGATAACCGTGAAGCATTTCACACATAATCAACGCAGGAATTCCCCAGCGGTTTCCTTTTATTACGTTTGTTTGAAGATCATTAATCATTTTAGCCGAACGCGGATAAAGGTCATGGATAGCTCCAATTCCTAATTTTCCAATTTTTTCTGCCGATTTAGATTTAGCGAAATCTTCTTTGTCTTTAAAAAAGTCTCCTCTGTACATATCCATCTGGCGTGCTTTTTCTTCAAGCGACATACGACTTAACAAGTCTTTTACCCTATCTTCTACCGGTAATTTTGGATCTTGATACGGGTATTTTTTCTGCGCATAGGTTTGGTTAAAAAAACCTACAGCCATTACAAAAATAATGGCTGTTTTTTTGATTTTTAGTTGTAACATAATTGTGTTGTTTTAATTTTGAATCACTTTAAGCTTTGTTCCATTCACAAAATCATCGTGCGAAATAAAAAAGCTGTTATGTGTTTTTCCGTTTAGTTCAATCGAATTGATTTTCCCTCCATTATTTTCTTGTCTTTCAATTACGATACTTTCTTTTTTATAATATCTTGGATCTAATTTGATCGTCACTCTATGAAACATTGGCGTGGTAATCGTGTAAATTGGATCTCCCGGAGATATTGGATAAATTCCCATCATCGAATACACCAGCCAGGCCGACATTGTTCCTGTATCATCATTTCCTGGTAATCCTTTTGGTTCATTTTTGAAATATTCGCGAACCAATTTCTTAACCATTTCCTGAGATTTATATTCTTCTCCTTTTACATAATTGAATAAATACGGATTGGCAATATCTGGTTCGTTTGCCATATCAAATTGTTTGGTGTCGAATATTTTCTGCAATTGCGCCGAAAAAGCCTGATCACCTCCCATTAATTTCTTTAATCCGTTAATGTCATGCGGAACCATAAAAGCGTACTGCCAGGCATTTCCTTCGATAAAACCAACATTTTCTTCAAAATTAGCTCCAGAAGCAGGATCAAATGGCTCGTACCATTTTCCATCAGGAGTTCTTGGTCGAAGCAGATTTAAGTTTTTATCGAATAATTTTCTGTAGGATAATGAACGTTCTTTAAAACGTTTTACATTGTCTTTGTCACCGAATTCGTTGGCCATAAGCGAAATAGAATAATCTGAAATATTGTATTCCTGAGTAGTCGAAACCGGGCCTTTATTGTCGGTTGTCAAATATCCTTTTTTGATATAATCTTTCAATCCAGGACGAAGCGGATTATTTTCAACCTGATCTGCTCCTTTCAGCATTGCGTAATACGCTTTCTGAACATCAAAATCATGAATTCCTTTTAAATACGTATCTGTAATTACAATACTTGCAGGATCTCCCACCATAGTAAAAGTTTCTGTTGAGTTCAATTCCCATTTAGGTAACCAGCCATTTTCATCAAACATAGTCAACATACTTTTTACCATATCAGATTGCTGTTTTGGATAAACCAAAGACATCAATGGATGTACATTTCGGTACGTATCCCATAAAGAAAATACGGTATAACGGGTGTCATCGGTTTTAGCAATTTTACTTCTTTTGATTACGGGATATTGTCCGTTAATATCATTTAAAGTATTTGGGTGAATTAAAGTGTGATACAAAGCTGTGTAGAAAATCGTATTGTCATCTTTTGTACCGCCTTCAACCAAAATTTTAGACAATTCTTCGTTCCATTCGTTGTAGGTTTCTTTATAAATTGCATCAAAAGATCTGTTACCAACTTCTTTTGCTAAGTTTTCACGGGCATTTTCGATACTTACGTACGAAATTCCAATCTTCACTTCAACCGTTTCTTGTTTATCGAATTTATAGGTAAAATAACTTCCAATACTATCCCCCACAACGGTTTTGATTGTATTTTCCATCATTCTGGCTTTTCCGTTGTAACCCATCCATTGCGCTTCAACGCCGTTGTATTTTGCAGGTTTTTTCCAAACTCCAAATTTATGGGCAGGTTTAGAAAATTGAGCCACAAAATAAACCGGATAAGCATCTTCTGGACTGTTATAACAAAACGAACCAACCGAGCGCATTCCTTCAATTTCTGTCGAAGAAACGACTTTTACCATTGCTCCTTCTTCGTTTGTTAAACCTAAACCAAGATTTAATAAAATATTAGACTGCCCTTTCGGGAAAGTAAATCGGCTCACTCCAACTCGTTTTGAAGCGGTAAATTCGCCTTTTACTTTGTATTTGTCGATGTTTACGCTGTAATACGCTGCTTTGGCAACTTCATTAGAATACGTTGAACCGTATTTTAAATGATCGATTTCTACATTTCCAGTCGTTGGCATCAATAAAATAACACCCAAATCTGGACAGCCGACACCGCTTAAATTTACCTGACTAAATCCTGTCAAAAAGGTATTTTCATTTACATAGGGATTCGAAAGCCATTGACTGTCTTTTTCCATTGGAGTATTTTTTACTCCAGCCACATTAAACGGACTGATACTTGCCATACCGCGCGGGGCTATTGGACCTGGATAAGCCGCACCATAATTAGAAGTACCAATAAAAGGATTAACAAAATCGGCAGGTTCCTGCGCAAAAATCATGATGCTAAAAAACAGCATGTACAAAATACATGCTGTCTTAAATTTGTTTGTATTTAAAACCATAGGTTTCATTTTTATCTGTTGATCGCTTCGATTTTTAAAGTCCACGCTTCTTTTGCAGGAAGGTTATTTCTTAAGCTTTCTGGAATAATTACTTTAAATCCGTTTCCTTCTTTTGTCCATTTAAGAGAAGTTTTAGAACCTAACATCGTAATTTTTGTTCCTTTTTTCGGGCTGATCGATTTTACAGTAACTTCAGCAGGAATTTTATTTTCTCCTTCTTTAGCTAAATAAAATGCAAATACATTTCCTGTTTTATTTTGTGTAAAGCAAATGTTTTCTTCTTTATAAGGTTCGATTGGTTTTGTATTGTAAATCGCTGTGCTGTTTACTTTCATCCAGTCACCGTAAGCCTGTAATAAATCGTAAGCTCCTTTATCCCATTCTCCTTCAGGACTTGGAGCAATGTTTAATAACAAGTTTCCGCCTTTTGCCACAATATCAACCAACATGTGAATACCTTGTCTTCCTGTCATGTATTCAGCTCCTGGAGAATAAGACCATCCCCCGCCGGCTGGAATACAAGATTCCCAAGGATAAGGCAATGTTTTAGCGGGAACACGTCCTTCTGGAGTTAAATAGTTTTGGTTTTTACCGTGAACTGCTCTATCCACCACAATTAAACCTGGTTGTTTTTGACGCGCTTTTACAACCAATTCGTCCATTTTAGGATCCTGATCTACAACTCTGTGTTTGATGAAACCGTTTTTAGATTCGTTTTCAGTAAATTTCTCGTCGTAGTTTTCTTTGATGTTAACCTGGTCTCTTTTTCTAACCCATCCTCCATCTAACCATAAAATATCAACTTTACCGTAGTTAGTCAAGATTTCTAATATTTGGTTGTGAGTGAAATCAACATATTTTTGCCATTTTTCTGGATATAATGACGGATCGTAGTTTACGTTTCTGTCGAAAGGAGGAAAGTATGGATCCCAGTAGTTTTCATTATGCCAGTCTGGTTTAGAGAAATAAGCTCCTGTTGAAATACCTTCTCCTCTAAACGAGTTGAAAATTTCTTTTAAAACATCTGCTTTTGGGTTAGTATGAAAAGGAACATCTTTGCTCGTGATTTTGTAATCAGAATATTTAGTATCATACATATTAAATCCGTCATGGTGTTTTGTTGTAAAAACCATGTATTTCATTCCGGCATATTTAGCAGCTTTTGCCCATTTTGCAGGATCAAATTTCACAGGATTAAATGTTTTTCTTAATCCTTCGTAATCTTTTATGTAATCATTATAATTAGACGGATTGCTTCCTTTTTTGCGTTCACACCATCCGTAATCTTCTGGACAGATAGACCAAGATTCTACAATTCCCCATTGGCTGTAAGTTCCCCAGTGCATTAACAGACCAAATTTTTTGCCCTGCCACTCGTCTAAGTTTTTCAACACTGCCGGATCTGTTTCCGGTACATATCGCTCATCTTCATAAATGGCCTGTGAAAACATTTGAACGGAAAATAATAATGCGATTATAAATATCCCTCTTTTCATTTTTATTCTATTTTAGGTTTTGTTTTTGTTTTTTTTAATTGTAAAATGAACATTTAACATATTGAGACAAAGCGCCCTTACTTTACTCAATTTTGTTAAAATTCATCTCTTAGATTTCTAAAATTTTTATTTTAACACATAGTGACATAGTTTTCATAGCTTTAAAAAGGCGTTTCACTTGCATTAACGCACATAGAATTATGTGTTAGAAACTAGTTTTTTATACCTTTTTTATTCATTCAAGAAATAAATCTATTTTTCTATGTGTTAAAAAATTAGTTTACTAGAATTTCATCTACAAACAACCAAGAGCTTTCTCCTTTAGGACTTTTCTTTAAATTGCCTGCAATCACTTTAACAAAGCGTGCGTTTTGTTTTTGAAAACTGATTTTAAAATCTTTCAATTCAGGAACAGCATTTACTGCATACGGACGTGTTATTTTTCCAACTTGCTTGTATTTAATTCCATCATTAGAAACCAGTACTTTTACTTCGATTGGAAAATTAACCCCAGCACCCTGGCTTTCTAAAGTTCCTACGATTACCTGCTCGATACTTTCCTGTTTTTCGAAATCAATAACCAGTTCCATATCGTTTACAAGCCAAGCCTGCCATTGTCCGTCATGGAAATTTTTACTTCCTCTGATTGTATTAACCATCGTATTAGCATCTCCTTTATAACTCTGATTAAAAGGTGTTAAGTACTTAACTTTGTGTGCAACAGCTTTATGGAAAATGATCGTGTCTGTAAATGTTTTACCAACTGGTTTTTCGTCCTGAAACAAAGAAGCTTTTAAAACAGTTGTTTCTTTAAACTCAATTGGACTTGTGTATTTTACTGCGTGATGATCTATATTTTTATCTCCTAAAACATAACGGATATCCGGATTTGGGAATTCATTCTTCAATTCCACTTTCACTTGTTTGTTAGCTAAATCTGCAGTAGAAGAAGCCGTTACCAAATAAGCGCTTTTTGCATAATTTAATCCTTGATAATCATAACGCTTGAACATTGAAAACAATCTTGTTGTAAAATCATTCCAATTACGCTTCTCTTTCGGACTCCATAATGTTTCTGATAATGCGGCTAATCTTGGAAAAATCATATACTCAGAATCTTTTGGCCCAGAAATATGTTCTGCCCATAAATTTGCCTGTCCGCCTAAAACGTGTCCAGCTTCCTGAGGCGTCATAGTCGGCACTACGGGATCAAATTTGTAAACTTCATTTAACGGATTATAAGCATCAAAAGCTAAAGGTTCTTCGTTTTGCGGACCTTGATAAAAGTTGAAATAACAAGGCGTTTCAGGAGTCATAATAACATCGTGTCCTTGGTCTGCCGCTTCAATTCCGCCTTTTGTTCCTCTCCAGCTCATTACTGTTGCATCTGGAGCCAGACCGCCTTCTAAAATTTCATCCCAGCCAATTACTTTTTTGCCTTTAGAATTGATGTATTTTTCCATACGTTTTACAAAATAACTTTGTAACTCGTCTACACTTTTTAAGTGTTCATCTTTAATTCTTTTTTGACAGTGCGGACATTTTGCCCAATTGGTTTTAGTCGCTTCATCTCCTCCAATATGAATATATTTTGAAGGGAAAATGGTAATTACTTCATCGATTACATTTTGTAAAAACTCAAACGTAGTTTCTTTTCCTGCACAATAAATATCTGTTAAAGGCCAAACTCCACCAGACGGAACTCCAATTTTCTGATCAAAACAAGCCAGTTCGGGATAGGATGCAATGGCACTGCTTACGTGAGCCGGCATTTCGATTTCAGGAATTACTTCGATGCCTTTTGTTGCAGCATATTTTACAATTTCTCTTAACTCGTCCTGCGTAAAAAATCCTCCGTAAGTTCCTTTTTGATCTGCGCTTACGGCAAGTCTGGCGTTCCAGGACAAGTTTTCCTGATCTACTCTCCAGGCTCCGACTTCTGTAAGTTTTGGATATTTTTTAATTTCGATTCTCCAGCCCTGATCATCTACTAAATGCAAATGCAAAACATTCATTTTGTGCATTGCCAAACGGTCGATTGTAGCCAGAATATAATTTTTATCGAAGAAATGACGTGATAAATCCAGCATTAAACCTCTCCATTTAAATCGAGGTTCATCATTTATGGTTAAACTCGGAATCTGCCATTTTGCAGATGTTACAGCATATTGGCTTTCGATTCCTTCAGGAAGTAATTGTCTGATGCTTTCCAGACCGTATAAAAAACCTGTATTCCCTTTAGCCGAAATAACAATACTATTTGGATTTACATCTAAAATGTAAGCTTCATTTTTTAAGTTTGGATCTGTTTTAAACTGAACAAAATTACTTGCCGGAGCTTTTGTTGTTGTTTCTGGTTTCCATCCTGCAGCAATGGCAAATTTAGAAGCCAAAGCATTGGCCGCATCCTTTTGGAAATCATTGCCGGTAACAAACTTTGTATCTTTATTAAATTCAAAAACACCTGTTTTTATTAGAGTCTGAGTTGGTTTTGGAATGATACGAATGTCTTTCTCTGTAAAAACTTTCTGCGCATACGAAGAAGTTACAAGAGCAAGAAAACCGATTATCAAATAAGATTTTATAATTCTCATATTCTAAATTATTTTAATGATGGTGTTATTTTAAATTGATACTGATAATTTTTTCCTCTCAAAAGATATTTTTCCATTGGCCATGCCTGCCAGCTGTCTATTCCTCCTACTCCCATTTGTTTCGAATCGATTTTTAAACTTGTTAAATCTCTTTCTTTCAATTCAGCAGCGTGTCTTTGGTCTTTCTGCAGTCCGTCGTCTAAATCTTCGTTTAAGAAATGTAAAGCGGTTACGGCCAATAATTCGTCAGATGTAACGGTTAATTTTAATTTATCTCCTGATAATTCTAAGAAACGCACATCGGTTTTATTTCCGGTTTCCTGCGGACGGATGTATGGATAATACTGCTCTGAAACCGTTTGCGTATACAATCCCACTTTTGAACTGTAATTTCTGTCGATGTAATTTTCGTGAGGACCTCTTCCGTAATACGTCATATTACTGAAATCTCTCGGAACAATTACTTCCATTCCAAATCTTGGCAAGATAGGCTGTTCTTTGTTTTTATCAATATTTAAAACTTCTTTTACGGCTAATTCTCCGTTTCCGTTAAATTCATAATTCAATTCTAATGTCGAAGAAACCTGTGGTAAGCTGTAAGTTGCTTTTACTACAACTTTATTGTCTTTTGATGGCGTAAATGTCCAGTTTACCAATGTTGGATTTTCTGTTGCATCTTTCCACGCTTTTAAGTTTACCTGAAAATTAGCGCCAAAATCATTATCATTTGGTGCTCTCCAGAAATTAGGACGCAATTGATATCCTTCTTTTATTATCGGCTGGTTATTGAATGAATAACCACTGATAAATCCGGTTTTCTTGTCAAAAGTAATTTCAGCCTTATCGCTTTTAAAAACTGTTGCATTTACTTTTTTCTCAACTGTAATTTTTCCATCTCCTTTTACCGTAATATCATTTTTCCAAGTTCCTTTGTAAACCAGTTGTTCTGTTGCAATTTCGAAACCTTTTGGTAAAAATGGTTCTTCCTGTTTTAACTGATAACTAATGTTTATAAAGGCTTCCTGAAACTTTTTATCACCTAATTTAATTGGTAGTGTATAGGTTTTTGACTGCGTTGGATCAATTGCCAAATAATCGATAATTCCCGCTGCATCTTTAACTCCGTCTAAAAATAATTCCCAATGTAAAGTAACGTTACTCAAGTCTTTAAATGAAAATTCATTGTATACTTTTATAGTCGCAGTTTCCTGATTTTCCCAAGAAGTGTGAATATTTTGCTGTACATTTTTTACTTCAAAAGCATGAGGATTTGGTTTTCTGTCTACTGTAAAAACTCCGTTGTTTACAAAGTTGTTATCGCTTTTTACGTCTTTAGGTCCAAAATCTCCTCCGTAAGCTAAAATCGTAGTTCCGTTATCCAGTTTTTTGTAAACCGATTGATCAATCATGTCCCAAATAAAACCACCCTGAAAGTTTGGATATTTACGAATCACATCCCAATAATCTTTAAAATTCCCCATTGAATTCCCCATTGCATGCGCATATTCGCACTGAATGTAAGGTCTTGACGGATTTGGATTTGCCAGAATATATTCCTCCATTTTGTTTGGAGAACTGTACATTGGGTCGATAATATCAGAATCCCATTCAAATTTTAAATCTTTTCCGTCCCAAGCTCCCGCAGTTGCTCTTTCGTACTGAATTGGTCTTGATTTATCACGATTTTTAATCCACAAATACCCTCTGTAAAAGTTGTAACCGTTTCCGGCTTCGTTACCCATACTCCAGATAATGATTGAAGTGTGGTTTTTATCTCTTTCGATCATACGCTGCATACGCTGAATGTGCGCCAGTTCCCAGTCTGGTTTATTACCAAGCGTTTTGGTTATATCATAACCCATTCCGTGCGATTCTATATTGGCTTCATCAACCACATAAATTCCGTATTTATCGCATAATTCGTAGAAATATTCATCGTTTGGATAATGCGACATTCTCACGGCATTGATATTAAATTCTTTCATCAATTTAATATCCTGTTCCATTCTTTCTCTCGAAATTGTCTGTCCTGTAATTGGATCAACTTCATGACGGTTTACTCCTTTTATGTAAATCGCTTTTCCGTTTACCAAAAGCTGTCCGCCTTTAATTTCTACTTTTCTAAATCCAACGTTGTGATTGATAACTTCAATTACATTTCCTTTTTTATCTTTTAGAATAAAACTTACCTGATATAAATTCGGAATCTCTGCACTCCATTTCTTTGGATTTTCTACTTTAAAATCAAACGTTTGTTTTTCATTTGAAGCTGCAATAACTTTTGAAGTAATAACTTTGTCTCCGTCTTTTAACAGAACGTCTAAAGTGTAACTGTCTTTTTTATCTAAATCAGAAAATTGAGTTGAGATTTTTAGACTTCCGTTTACATAATTGGCATCTAAATCAGGAATAATTTCAAAATCGTTTAAATGCGCTTTATTTCTGGCAACTAAATAAGAATCACGGGTAATTCCGCTCATTCTCCACATGTCCTGACATTCTAAATACGAACCGTCATTCCATTTCATTACCTGAAGTGCAATTGTATTTTTTCCGGCTTTTACGTATTTGTTTAATTTGAATTCAGATGGTAATTTTCCATCTTCTCCATAACCTACATAAACACCATTTACCCATACCGTTAAATTTGATTTAGCTGTACCAATATGAAGAAAAATATCTTTTCCTTCCCACGATTTGTCAATGTTGATTTCTCGTCTGTAAACTCCTGTAGGATTGTATTTTGTTGGCACAAACGGCGGATTTGGCGCCATTAAATAATCAAAATCGTAAGTTGTATTTACATAAACCGGATATCCATATCCGTTTACATCCCAGCTTGCCGGAATTTTAAAATTATCCCAGCTTTTATCGTCAAAATTGGTTTTCTCAAAATCTTTTGGAAGTGCAGCCGGATTTTCAACATATTTAAATTTCCAGGCTCCGTTAATGTCTAAGTAATTTTTAGATTGTCTCCATTCGTTTTTAGCAGCTAATGTTTCATTTTCAAAAACATAATAGGCCGCGTGCATGGGCTCTCTATTATCTTCATTGATTTTCTCATTCTGCCAAAACGGAACTTTTTCCTGTGCGTTAACAGATAATGCTGTAGTAAGTAATAAGGTTAATATGGATACTGTTTTTTTCATTTTTGTTTTTGTTTTAACACATAGCCCTGTCCCGAAGTTTCGGGATCGGGATAGATTGTGAGAGAAAAATCTATTTCTATGTGCTTCAAATTTTAATCGCCAATCTTTGTCGAGTTATGTTTGTGATTTCTCCTTCGTTGAAATGACAAACAGGTCTATTTATCCCACGACATTTTAAATTTAGCGTCTTCCATTCTGTGCCCTTTTTCATCATCAGAAACGGCATAATTAAAACCAGATCTCAAACTGTAACCTGCATATTCGCCGTTTTTATTTAAGGCAATAAATCCAACCTGCAGATACTCCATGTCTTTGTGGTTTTTGTGTTTGTTGTAAATACGCTCTGTGATTTCTTTGCAGGCATCATAAGGCGATTTTCCCTGACGCATTAATTCTACAACCATGGCACTTCCTGCTGTTCTAATTACTGCTTCGCCTAAACCTGTAGCGGCCGCAGCGCCCACTTCGTTATCCAGAAAAAGACCCGCGCCGATTATTGGGGAGTCACCGACGCGGCCGTGCATCTTCCAGGCAGCACCACTGGTGGTACACCCTCCCGAAAGATTTCCGTCTTGATCCAACATTAGCATGCTTATGGTATCGTGATTTTCTATATTAATAACTGGTTTGTATTTAGAATCTTCCAGCCATTTTTTCCAGTCTTTTTCAGATTCCGGAGTTAGTAAATTTTCTTCTTTAAAGCCTTCTGATAAAGCAAACTGCAATGCGCCTTGTCCGGCAAGCATTACGTGAGGCGTATTTTGCAATACTCTTTTGGCTACAGAAATTGGATGCATAATACCTTGTAAAAAACAAACCGAACCGCAGTTGCTGTTGTGGTCCATAATACAGGCATCAAGAGTTACTTTTCCTTCGCGATCCGGATATCCTCCATAACCAACACTGCGGACATTCGGATCTGCTTCAGGAATTTTCATACCGGCTTCAATCGCGTCTAAGGCAGATTTTCCGGCTTTTAATTCTTTCCATGTCTCTTTATTCGCAGGTAAACCGTGGTTCCATGTCGAAATAACAACCGGTTTTTTTACTTTTTTTGAAGGAAATTCTAATGCGCCTTCTTTTTCATCTTCTTTCTCTTTTGCAAATCCGCTAAATCCTACTGAACTTACGGCTGCTGCGCCTAAAGCTGCTTTTTTGATAAAATCTCTTCTATTTGACATGCTGCTTACTTTTATCTTAATTTATTTAAACACATAGAAACATAGTTTTGGAAACTAAATAAAGGCGTTTCACTTGCATTAGCAAACATAGCTATATGTTAGAAACTTGTTTCTTTTGTATTCTTTTTATACACACTTAAAAATCTATGTTACTATGTGTTTAAAAATATTACTTTAAACTTGCTTTTGTTTCTTTGATTGTCTTTAAGTTACTTTCAGACAATGCATTTCCGTCAAAAAATGAAACTCCTACTGCTCCATTCTCTTTTGCTTCTAAAATAGCTTGTTTCAATTCTGCATCGTTTTTCAAGCCCGGAATATAAATTCCTGTATTGATTTTCGTTTTCTTATCTTCTAGATCTTCGACACCTTGTTTTGTAGCATAACCAACCCAGTCAATTTCTTCATTGTAAAAGCTGTGGTAAATCATTGGATATACTTCGTCGATATTCCATTTGTCCCAACGCTGGCGCACCATGTGATCTGCCATTTCAGGGTAAGGAAATACAGCAGCTGTTAATTGTTTGTTGTGTTTGTGTGCAATTTTATAAGCATCGTCAACAACAGCTCTTATCGCATTTAAACGAAAGTTTTTCCACTCCATATCGATAGAAGTGTTGTGACTTTCTTTTGGGTTTTTATGGTGGATTTTTTCGAATGCTTTTACACATTCGTCACAATAACAAAAATCAAATTGTGGTAATTCTACATCCTGAACCAAGTTGTATTTTGGCAGTAAACTGATTGGTAAAAAGATGTCCGGAAAACGAATATAATCTAAATGAACACTTTCGATTCCTTCTACTTTTGCCAGTTCTTCAACTAAATGTAAAACGTGTTCTCTAGATTCTTTTCTGGTTGGACATAACCATTGGTAGTAATCGACATAAGGACGATTGTCAAAGCATGATTTTCCTTCTTTGCTTACCTGATACCATTCTGGGTGCTGTAACGCAACTGAATCTCCGGGTCTGTTCATCGCCATAATCCAGGCATGAACTTTTAGGCCTTCTTTAGCGGCAAGAGGCACTAATCTTTTTAAAAGCTGCGGGTCTGTTGTTGTATTGATTAATACTTCGTCGATACCGCCGTCTTTGTATTTTTTGAATTCTTTGGTGTAATCTGCATCTGATTTTTTAGCATCTGCGGTTGTCCAGACTCCAAATTTAAATGCTGCAGCTGGTTCTTCTTTTTTGGAGCAGGAAAAAATGGTAATTGCCAATAAAAGAAGTAATGTTTTTGGTAGTTTCATAGTGTGGTTTATTTTGTTATTATTTTCCCGTCCTGCCTTATAATAAATATTTCATTAGAAAATGGACTTTTTACTGAAATATTATAACCGCTGGAATGGTTTTCTAAAATAGGTTTTAAAATTTTATTATCAATGCTTATCACTTCTTTTGTTAGATTCGCCATTGATTTTGCCCAGATTTTATTCTTTTGGAAATATTCTTTTTGGGCTCTGTATAAATTGTAAAGTTCCCATTTTACTTTTTCATCCTGCGGAATGGTAAAGATATCTTTTCCTTCTTTTGATGAAAAATAAACATAACCCCATTTTTCGGGTTCATGCATATTGATTACGCCCATTGGCGACCAAACCCAGTTGTACTCTGGCAGAAATTTTCCGTCAGCGCCTTTTTTGCGTTCATATTTGCCGTCAATAAGTGAATGCTGCCAGTTGACTCTGGAAAAATTGACTCTCCAGAATTTATCTGCAGGTACGTTTTGATCGAAATAAGAGGTTTTGTAAGCTGCCCACGGAATCGCCATTTCTAAAACCCATCCCTGATCTACATCATTGGGGTTATTAAGCGTTCCATGAATTTTTACTGCTGATTTTAAACCTGTAAGATTCCAGTCGTTTAAAACCACGAGATCATTTTCTCTGTAGGGTTTTGATAAAAATAGATCCCAAGCAGTGTTCAAGGCGTTTATTTCTAATTCGTAATAGTTAAAAGTATCGCTGTCGGGATCTATAAAAACTTCAAAGTCATTGTTGTAAAAAATAATGGTATCTCGCTGCTTTAAATTGGCCCAAACGTGCGGTTCGTCAATCTTTGCTAATATATAAAAATTGGTTTCGTCCCACAGCATTTTAACTTTTGTTGCATATTTAGGCTTAACGTCATTTTCTATATCTTCAAAAAGATCTGTCCATTCTGCTCTGCTCCATGAAGCATCAGATTCGTCTCCGTCTATTGTTATTGGAGATGTAGTTTTTGCCGCGACGTATGTTTTAGGAATAATCGTATTTTTCTTTGACTGCGCAAAACCTGCCGCCGAAAGAGAAACTAAAACAACTGTTAACCATTGAAATTTTAAACGCATGCTTTTTCTATAAACTGTTATCTTTTGTAAACTGAATTACTTCACTTAATTTACCAAATGCAATGGCTACAGCAGTATCGGCTGCACCGTAATAAACAGCCAGTTTATCTTCTTCTGTATCGTGTAAAGCGGCACATGGAAAAACTACATTTGGCACATCTCCTACCATTTCATAAATTTCTGCTGGACCTAATAAATAAGGCTGTGTTCTGTATTTTACTTTGTCCGGTGAATCAACATCCAGAAGTGCAGAACCCATTGCATAACGGAAACCGTTGCAGGTATTGATAACTCCGTGATAGATCATCAGCCATCCTTCGTTTGTTAAAATAGGAATTGGTCCTGCTCCTACTTTTGTACACTGCCAGGCACTTTGCTCAAACGGACTTGGTTTCATTACCAAACGGTGTTCTCCCCAATATTTCATGTCCGGGCTGTAGCTGATCCAGATATCTCCAAACGGCGTATGTCCGTTATCACTTGGACGGCTTAACATTGCGTATTTTCCGTTTATTTTTTGAGGAAATAAAACTCCGTTTCTGTTGAATGGCAAAAAGGCATTTTCACATTGAAAAAACTCTTTAAAGTCAAAAGTATATCCAATTCCAATAGTTGGTCCGTTGTAACCATTACACCATGTAATCCAGTAACGGTCTTCGATGAAAACCACACGTGGATCGTATTTGTAAGCAGATTCGATCATGTCTGTATTACCAGACTGCATTACGATTGGTTCGTGGTTAATGTCCCAATCGATTCCGTTTTTACTAAAACCGGCAAAAATATTCATTTGAACCGCTTTGTTATCACATCTGAAAACTCCCGCATAACCATCTCCAAAAGGAACTACAGCACTATTAAAAATACTGTTTGATGACGGTATTGCATATCTGTCGATAATTGGATTTTCAGAATATCTCCACATCACATCTTTACTGTTTTCGGGTCTGTCTTGCCAAGGAATACTGCTCATTTTTTTTTGTTTTTTATTGTTTGTTTTATTCTCTCACTTTTGTCATTTACTAAACACATAGGAACATAGTTTTGAAAATCGCTTAAAGGCGTTTCACTTTCATTAAAAATCATAGCTATGTGTTAGAAACTAGTTTCTTTTTGTATTCTTTTTTATAGACACTTAAACCTATGTTTCTATGTGTTTAAAAATATTTCCAAAGCTTTGTCAAAGTTTGAAACTTTGACAAAGCTCTTGTTTCTTGCATCTTTTATCTTAATCTTCGATTTTTCTAACTTTATCCAACCATGTGAATTTTAATATCGTAGTCGTTACTAAAAACACAATCAATGCGATAACTGCTTTTGGATAATCTCTAATGATGAAGAATATTGGAAGCAGAATCATACTTGACTGCCAGATGATACCAATTGCACAGTTCATCATATCTCTCCAGAAATCATTATTTTTCTCGAAAGTATAGTCTTCAACTTTTAATTGTTTATAAACCGGACCCCAGAATCCCCAAGGTCTTACGTTTGAATAGAACGATTTTAAAACTTCCATATCAGTTGGTTTACTCAAGAATGTTCCTAACAAACATCCTAAAATTGAGAAACCAAATATTAACGGAAACAAATAAATCGCTTGTACTTGTGCTAAATCATATAAAAATGAACCTTCGGTTAAACTTCCTTTGGCCTGACCTAAAGCAAATTGTAATGAAGCTACAATTAATCCGGCGAACATTCCCCAGAAATACCCCCAGCCATTAAAACGCCACCAAATCCATTTTAGGAAATTGGCTGCTACATAACCTCCGTACAAAGCACTTGTAATCCAAAGGGTTAAAGAGTTGATTGAATCTGCAAAGAATCCCATAAAAACACCTAAACCAACTACAAGGAAAGAAGAAATCTGACTTACTTTAATATAATGTGCATTTGAAGCAACTGGTTTAAAGTATTTTTTATAAATATCGTTTACGATATAAGCCGGTCCAGCATTTACGAAAGCTGAGAATCCTGACATAAAAGCGGCTAATAAACCTGCTAAAAGAATTCCTTTAATTCCAACCGGTATATATAAATTGACCACTTTTGGCATTAATAATTCCAGATCGGCTCCGGTTAAACCTGTATTTGCATTTAATTCTGGAGCTAAGTTTACCAGCGCAATTACTACGATTCCTGTAATTAATAAATATCTAGGAATGAATAAAATCAAATTCGTAAAACCGCTCATGTAAGCTGCTTCTTTAACCGATTTTGTAGAAAGAACTCTTTGTAAATCATAACTTGGTGTTGGCCCGGCAACACTCGCAAAGAAACCTTTGAACAATGTCATCCCGATGAAAGCGCCAAACATTTTATAACCTTCAGAATCAATTAAATTATTGAAGGTTTGGAATTTATCACTCCATTGGGTTTCAAACTGCCAGCCAAAGAAAACATTTTTCCATTCTGGCGTAATAATCGAATTAATCTGAATATCAGTATAATTAATAAATGCATATCCGGCAATTAAAACTCCGGCTACAATCATAATTAAATATTGCACTACCTCTGTCGCTACTACCGAGAACATTCCGCCCTTTACAGTATAAATAGTAGTTAAAAATATGATTAACAATGCATAAGAACGTTCAGAAGTCAATAAAATCATATCTCCATAATGAAGCGTTAAATCCCAAGGAAGAATAATGGTTACAAATTTTCCGATTCCTTCAAAGAAATAAGCGATGAAACCAATTGTAGAAATAATAGCAAAAATAGCCACAATAATATGCGATGCTTTTCCAGCTCTGTCACTTCCAAAACGGGTTAAAATCCATTCAGAACCTGTCATTACTTTTGATCTTCTAATCCAGACTGCAAGGAACATCATTACAAAAATCTGGTTCCAGATAGGCCACAACCACATGAACATGAAGCTTTTTACACCATATAGAAAAAGTACCCCAATCATCCAGGAAGTTCCGGAAACATCAAACATTCCAGATCCGTTACTTAGACCCAAAAAATACCATTTGATTGTTTTTCCTCCAAGAAAATAATCATCTAATCCTTGTTTTGCTTTTCTTGAAATCCAAATTCCGATACTCACCGAGAGCAGAATGTAAGCTACGATTATCGATACGTCAATAATATCCATTTATTTTTTTGTTAGTAGGTTAGTTTTGTTTTTTGTTTTGTTTATTTTTTTGTTCCCCAGTTTTTATTTGGCTGCGATCCCATTACAAAATGTAAAACCCCGCCTTTTAAAATCTGTTGATGTGTAATTGCTGTTTGATTGAATTCGACTCCGTTTAAAGTTGCCGACTGGATATAAAAGTTTTTGTCTGAAACATTTTCTGCTTCAATTACAAACGTTTTGCCTTTTTCAAGATTGATGGTTGCTTTTTCGAAAATAGGACTTCCAATTTCGTATTCGCCAGAAGCCGGATTCATAGGATATAATCCCATTGAACTGAAAACATACCATGCTGACATTTGTCCGCAGTCTTCGTTGCCGCTCAATCCGTTTGGTGTTGTGTTGTATTGTGTGTCTAAAATATGACGAACCCAATATTGTGTTCTCCAAGGCTGGCCTGCATGATTAAACATATAGGCAATGTGGTGGCTTGGCTCGTTTCCGTGTGCATACTGCCCAATTAATCCTGAAATATCTGCCGAAACATTGTTTCCTGTAATTTCTGAACTCTCTGTAAATAACTGCTCTAAGCGTTTGGTAAATACTTCCTTGCTTCCGTGAAGTTTAATAAAATCTTCTACATTATGAGGTACAAACCAGCTGTGCTGCCATGCATTACCTTCGGTATAATCTGTATGTTCTCTGTGATTCGAATGTTTTGGATCGAAAGGCTCATTCCATGATTTCCCGTCTTCAGATTTTCCTCTCATGAATCCTGTTTTCGGATCAAATAAATATTGGTATGCCTGAGAACGTTTTAAGAAAAATTCGTAATCAGCATTTTTTCCTAAAGCTTTTGCCATTTGGGCCACGCACCAATCGTCATAAGCATATTCCAGAGTAATTGTAACCGATTCGTCTAATAAATTATAAGGTATATAACCGTATTTTTTGTAGAAATTTAAACCACGTTCGTCCTGCATCATCGTAGTTTTCATAGCTTCGAAAGCTTTTTCGGCATCAAAACCTTTTATTCCTTTTAAATAGGCGTCAACAATTACCGGAATGGAATGGTAACCTGTCATTGTATTCGTTTCATTGGCGTATAGTGTCCAAACCGGTAATATTTTTTTGGTATCGTAATACGCTAACATTGAGTTTACAATATCTGAAGCTTTGTCTGGCGCCAGCAGAGTCAATAAAGGATTTTCGGCTCTAAAAGTATCCCATAGTGATAAGGTCGAATAAGCGGTATAATCTTTTGCTGTAACAATTTGATCATCCTCTCTCCTAAATTGACCGTTTTTATCACTATAGGTTACAGGGGCAACTTGTGCGTGATACATCGCAGTATAGAAAATCGTTTTTAACGAATCTACTGGTGTTTCAACTTTAATTTTACTTAATGCTTTATTCCAAACAGAAGAAGCTTCTGATTTTGTATTGTCAAAATTGGCTTTTTCTCCGTCTAAATTTTCTTTTGCATTCGCCGTACTTACAGATGAAAGTGCCACTTTTACAAAAAGCTGATCGGAGTTTTTCGAATCAAAAAATAATTGTGCCGAAGTATTTTCTCCGTCAGCTTTTTTACCATTAACAAATTGTTTATCAGCAATTAAAACTGATTCAGAAATAGGTTTAGAAAACTTAGCCACAAAAAATACTTTCTGATTTTTTGCCCAGCCCATACTATAACGATAACCACTTATAGTATATTCGTCTTCAATTTTAATTTCTGTCTTTAAAGCTTTATCCCAATTAATAGCAAATCCTAAATCGACTACAACAGATTGTTTGTCATTTTTAGCAAATGTATATTTGTGATAAGCTGTTCTTTGTGAAGAAGTTAATTCTACATTGATCTTAGGATCCTCAAGAAAAACCTGGTAAGAACCTGGTGCTGCTTTTTCGTTAGCATGACTGTATAATGATTTATATGGTAATTGATCGCGTGATGTTGTTTTAGCTGTTAAATCGACTTTTTTGTTTGTCGGCATAAATAAAATATCCGCCAAATCGCCAATTCCGGTTCCGCTTAAGTGCAAATGACTGAAACCAGAAACAATAGAATCTGAGTAATGATAGCCTGAACACCAGTCCCAGCTTGAGATTCCGTTATCAGGACTTACTTGTAACATTCCAAAAGGAACTGTCGCTCCAGGATACGTATGGCCGTGTCCACCTGTCCCAATAAAAGGATCAACATGGTTTACAAAAATATTTTCTTGATTATTATTTTTGTATGACTTTATTTTACAACTTGTAACCAGAATTACAAATAAAGCAGGCACGAAAATTTTCTTCATATAAAACAACCTTAATTTAACTTTAAATTTATATAAACTGACTTTTTATTAAAACTTATTTAGACGGACAACATATAAACTTAGATAAACATCAAAAAAAGTCACAAAACATACTCATATTATGAATTTCAATTCTAATAAATTATACCGCGTACCTTTGTATTATCATGTAGTTTTTTGGCTGACTTATTTCTTATTTAATACTTTTAGGTGGGGAAGCTATTTTAACGATTACTGGTATTCGATAAAAACCAACTTACTTGGATTTCCTATTCACATGACACTTTGTTATTTGAATATCTTGATTTTTATGCCGTATCTGGTGTACCGAAAAAAGTATGTTTTGTATGTACTCGCGGTTTTATCTGCCATTTTTGTTATGGTATTGATAAAATTTAACCTTACTTATCTCTTAATCACGCATGAAGTCTGGCCCGAAGGACCTGAAACAATCGACAAATTAACGCTGAATTATACGATTGATATGATGATGGGAGAATTGTATGTAATGACTTTTGTTACAGCAATCAAAATCACTTTAGACTTTTTGAAAGAACAAAAAAGGGTAACTGATTTAGAGAAATCACAATTAGAAACAGAACTGCTTTTCCTGAAATCTCAAATCTCGCCGCACTTTTTCTTCAACACATTAAATAACATTTATTCTTTATCTGTCGAAAAATCAAATAAAACGCCCAAGATTGTTTTAAAACTTTCTGAGCTGATGCGTTACATGCTTTATGATACAAGCGGAAAAAAACAGAGTTTAGAAAATGAAATTCTATGTATTCAAAATTACCTTGATCTGGAACGAATTAGAAATGATGAACGTCTGGAAATAAACATGGAAGTTTCGGGAGACATTCATGATAAAGAGATTTCTCCGGTGATTTTACTGACTTTTATTGAAAATGCCTTTAAGCACGGCGTAAATAAAAACACCGGAAAAGTAAAAATTGACATTAAATTTAAGGTAAAAGATGATTTTTTGTACTTCACAATTTCTAATCCTACGCCAGAAATTACGCAGCATCATGATAATTTTAACAAGTCAAGTGGTATAGGGATTGAAAATGTTAAAAAAAGACTAGAATTAGGTTATAATAAAACTGACTATAAGCTTTCATTTAAAAATAAAAAAGATATTTTTGTCGTAAAGCTGGTGATTAAAGTATCCTAACACCGTTTTTCCTCGTATATAAGTTTACCTGCTAAATTATTCGCTCAAATAACTAAGATTATAGAAATGAGAATAAAATGTTTGATTATTGACGACGAGCCATTGGCAATCAATGTTATTAAAAATTACTTAGAGCCGCTTGAAAATTTTGAGGTAATAAATACTTTCAGTAACCCGATTGAAGGCTTGAATTTTTTGAAAAATAACAAAGTTGATGTTATTTTTCTGGATATAAACATGCCGGTTCTTGACGGAATTAATTTTATAAAAAGTCTCGAAAATCCGCCTTTATTAGTAATTACAAGCGCCTATAGTCAGTTTGCGATTGAAACTTATGAATTGGACGTTTTAGATTATCTGGTAAAACCAATAGAATTTCCAAGATTAATGAAAACGCTCAATAAAATCAGCAAGAGGTTAGAAAACAAAGCCGCTTCTCCGCAGGAAAGTAATCCAGACAGCCCTTTTATTTTTGTGAAAATTGACAAAAAGAGAATGAAGAAGATTTTCTTCAACGAAATTTTGGTTATCGAAAGCCTTAAAGATTATTTAAAAATCAACACCACTACAGGGAAATATATTATTCACAGCACTTTATCTGACTTTACAGATTTACTGCCAGAAAAAAACTTCCTGAGAATCCATAGATCCTATACCATTGCAATCGACAAAATAGACGCAGTTGAAGGAAACAGTATTGAAATTGAAGGACTTCGATATGTAATTGGAAGATCGTATATCGATCATGTAAAACAGAGAATTTTAAATTCTTCTATATAGTATTTAACCGCAAAGAGCCCTAAGGTTTACGTAATCCCGATAGCTATCGGGAGCAAAGTTTATTCACAAAGCTTTGCGAACTTTTTTATATTCTTTTTTTGACCAAGCAAAAAAAACTTTGTGTTCTTTGCGCAAACCTTAGCGCTCTTTGCGGTTAAACCAGACTACATATAAAAACAAAAAAAATGCAGCCAACCACGGCTGCATTTCAAAACTTGGTAACTAACCAAATAAACCACATGAAAATAGTTTATTATATTTTTAAGATTTCTTAGAAGAAATATCGCTTGAAGGCTTCAATCGCTGAATAGTCAGCTAAACCTAAAGCGTGATATTTTTCTGCAGTCAATCTGTTTCTGTCTTCTGCTCTAATCCAGAATTCTCTGCTGTCATCACCCTGGAACATTACACCGTCTTTTTGAGACTGGTGATAGAAAATCGCGTGACGTTTTTTAAGCACCTGATCCGGACTCATTGGAACCGCCATTTCAATTTGGTACGTTTCCCATTCGTGCCAAGCACCTCTGTACAGCCAAACCCAGCAGTCATCCATAAAGCTTTTATGTTTCAATCGTTTCAAAGCTTCAAACAAACTATCCAGACACACTTTGTGCGTTCCGTGCGGGTCTGCTAAATCTCCTGCTGCGTAGATTTGATGAGGTTTTATTCTTTCGATGATATCGCACATAATTTCAATATCTGCCTCACCAAGATTATTTTTCTTTACCGTTCCAGTTTCATAAAAAGGAAGGTCAAGGAAATTTACATTAGAATCCGGCAAGCCTAAATATCTTGTTGCCGCTAATGATTCACTTCTTCTAATTAAACCTTTCAGTTTTCTTACTTCTAATGAATCGATATCATTGCTTTTTTTGTTTTTCAAAAAGTCAATAATAGTCTCTGCCGTAACAGAATCAGCATTTAATGCTTTTGTAATTTCAGCAAACTTTAAAGCTTCCTGATTCGAAACCGCAATATTTCCTGAAGTCTGGTATGCAATATGAACATCATGTCCCTGCTCTACCAATCTGTCAAAAGTTCCCCCCATAGAGATAACATCATCATCTGGGTGCGGACTAAAAATGATAATTCTTTTTCTTTCCGGAGTTGCACGTTCTGGTCTGTACGTATCATCGGCATTTGGTTTTCCACCCGGCCATCCCGTGATAGTCTGCTGCATTTTGTTGAACATTTTAATATTCAAATTGTATGCAGTTCCTTCTTCTGTCAAAACGCTTGACATTCCGTTATCGTTGTAATCTTTGTCAGTCAGTTTCAAGAAAGGTTTTTTAGTTAATTCGCTTAACCAAGCCACTGCTTTCAATTTTAATTCGTCTGTCCAGATTACAGATTTTACTAACCAAGGTGTTTTTACTCGAGTTAATTCTGATGAAGCTTCGGTATCTAAAACAAAAGTTGTGTTGTTGTGCTGTTGTAAATACGTCGCCGGAACTCGAGAGGAAATTTCACCTTCGATTGTTTTCTTTATAATATCTGCTTTGCTGATTCCCCATCCAAGAAGTACAATTCTTTTGGCATTTTTTACGGTGCCAATTCCCATTGTAATTGCTTTTCTAGGCACATTATCAATTCCTAAAAATGATGATGCGGCATCAACACGTGTTAAGTGATCTAATGTAATGCTTCTGGTTCCTGAATTTACGTGAGATCCCGGTTCGTTGAATCCGATATGTCCCGTTCTTCCAATTCCAAGAAGCTGAAAATCCAATCCGCCGTAAGCTTTGATTTTCATTTCATAATCGATGCAATATTGCTGCAGGTCTTCATTGCTGATGCTTCCGTCAGGAATATTGATATTTTGAGGCGGAATATTAACATGATTAAAAAGATGCTCATGCATAAAGTACCAATAACTTTGAATGTCGTTTTTATCCATTGGATAATACTCATCTAAGTTGAAAGTTACCACATTTGCAAAGCTTAAACCTTCTTCTTTATGAAGACGAACTAATTCTTCATATACTTTTATAGGAGAAGATCCTGTTGCCAAACCTAAAACACAAGGTTCGTTTAATTCTTCTTTTCTCTGAATTATATTGGCTATTTCCTGAGCTACTAAAATTGAAGCTTCTTTAGACGAATCAAAAATTACATTGTGTATCTTTTCAAAACGCGTTTCTTCAAACTTTCCTGCTTCTTTGAAATTTATACTTTCTTTAATCATTTGCCTGTTGTTCTAATTATTTAGTATAAAATTAAATATTACATAATGTAAATAATCAAAAATTCGACTAATAACCTGTTACCTTCGCTATAGGACAAAATTTGAAACTTTAACCAAAAAGTTTACAATTCAAAAGGCAATTATAATGTTTCGATAACATTTAATTCTGCTATAGAAACAGTTGATCCCTTTGCCACTGCTGACTTGGCAACAAAACGAATATATCTGGCTTTGGCTTTTTTGAAAGTCTTAATCTGTTCGATTGGGTTGTGTTTAATATTCGAAAATTCACCTCCAGACTGCAATGTCCAGTTTACATTATCAGTGCTTGTGTAGAATTCGTAATTTGAAATTAAATTAAGATTGTTTCCTACTTGCTGCGGTACATACGTAAAACCGTTTAAGTTTAAAAGACTTCCCATATCTATAATTATTTCCTGTGGAAGTTTGTTTTGATCATTACCAAAACTCCAATCGGTATCTGGATTTCCGTCGATAACACGATCAGCTGCTTTTAAATCTCCGCTTGAAGCCGAAACTATTTTCCAGTTTTCTTTTGATGCGCCGTATTTTGCCGTTTTTACTGCGCTGCTAATATTTTCTACAGCATCAATTGCTACGGCTTTTATGGTAACCGCTTTATTAACTCGAAATACTCCTTTATATAAGGTGCTTTTTTTCGTTGGATTTTTTCCGTCAAGCGAATAATAAACAGGATTCCCGTCTTGAGATTTAATCGTAACATCGCCGTTTTTATCACGGCTGATTTCCGGCATACGCACAAAAGTCGGTGCATTGTAAGCTTGAATATTTGAAATAACAATATTTGCTTTTGAATCTGTAATATTGATTCTTAACGCCGATGCTTTAACCCGGTCGATTCTTAGAATTCTTTTGTAACCAATTGTCGTTTCGTTTGCAGCAGTTTTCCAGTTTCCATCTACTTTAACCTCAACATTAAAAGCTTTTACACGCTGCCCAAGTGCAATATATTCCTGAAGTAAAATTCGGTTTATGTCTGTAGGTTTATCAAATTCAAAAGTTATTGAAGCGGTTTTAACATTGTCATCTGTTGCCCAATAGGTATTTTTATTTCCGTCGACCGCATTTTTTCCTGCAAATGTTTCGCTGCTGCCTCTAACATTATCAGCAGCAATTTTTGTTTTAGATAATAATTCGGTTTTAAAATCGGCTTTTACAGTCGCTACTAATTCTTTTAATCTGGCTTCGTCATTTTCGTGAACCAAACCTCTCCTGTCAACCGGAAGATTTAATAATAAAGTGGCATTTCGCCCAATTGATTCGTAATAAATATCGACCATTTCATCCAGCGGACGTACTTTATCATCTTCAACTGAATGATAAAACCATCCCGGTCTGATTGAAACATCGGCTTCGCCAGGAACCCATTTTTCTCCGTCTTCATGCCCTGACATAAATTCGGTATAATGTACTTTTCCTGCTAATTCATCTTTTTGGCGCAAAAGCGACCAGTTTGTTTTTCCGGCACGGCCTTCTTCATTTCCAATCCATCTGGCTTCAGAAGGGCCAACGCCCCAAACCAAAGTTTTTGGTGCAGTTTTGTAGATTAATTTATAGGTTTCATCCCAATTGTAATATTCAAGTGTATTGATTTTCCTCGTTTCATTGGCTCCGCCGTAATAACCGTCACCGCCATTTGCACCGTCAAACCACATTTCAAAAACATCTCCGTAATTGGTCAATAATTCTTTCAGCTGATTTCTGAAATAGGTAATATATTCCGGCTTGCCATAATCTGCACGGTTTCTGTCCCAGGGAGAAAGATATAGTCCTAATTTTAAATCGTATTCTTTACAGGCTTCTGCCAACTCTTTTACTAAATCTCCTTTTCCGTTTTTCCACGGAGAATTTTTCACTGAACGTTCTGTATATGCCGAAGGCCATAAACAAAATCCGTCGTGATGTTTGGCTACCAAAATAATTCCTTTCATTCCGGCCGCTTTTACAATACGCGCCCATTGACGTACGTCCAAATTTGTCGGGTTAAACAGAGCTGGAGATTCGTCGCCGTAACCCCATTCTTTATTGGTAAATGTATTTAATGAAAAATGTACAAAAGCATAAAATTCCATTTCCTGCCAGTCCAGTTGTTTTTGAGTAGGAAGCGGACCAAAAGGTTCCGGAGCTTTTACAGTATTTTGACTGTTTGCAGAAATTGTGATACATAGAGAACACAAGAAAAGAAAAATGTTTTTCATCGTACGGTGATTCATAACGTATTAATAAAATAGGAACAACACAATATTAATGTAAATTACTATTCTAAATGTTATTATTTCGACCAACAACGATTTTGAAAGAGTTTTCGAAAAATTTAAAGTAATCAGAAAATCAGATTTACTTAGTCAAATTATGATTTTCAACCAATAATCTTATTTCTGGTTTTATTCGGTTTATAATCCATTCTGTTTGCTCAGCTAAAATATCATTAAGAATTTGATCATTTTGGATATTAAAATCTAATAAAATATCTTCAACAAATTCATTGTAGATATTTTCCATCCTTTGAATATTTTTAAAATCGATTGCACCAAGTTTTACAATACGCTGTTCAATCTGTTTTCTGTGATGTAAATTCTAAGATCTTCGATTAAAAAAGTTAACTCTTCTGAATGTGACGATACCTCTGGAATATAAGACCAATTTTGTGCCTGATGGAATTTTTGTTCTTTAAACTCTGCATTTTTTAGTTTTATTACCGGTCTTTCATCATTTTGGATTAATCCGTTATGTCTTAATGGTTTTACAACAATTCCTTCAATTAAATTGTCTTCAATTAAAGGTAAATTAAGTAATCCGGGAATAGTCGAACTGATTCTCTTATTAAACTCTAACGCCTCATTGAGCTTTCCTGAAAAAAGTATTTTAGCATGAAAAACAGAAAATTTTTCAAAGTAAGAGACTGTAAGGTCATAATCCAGATATTCTTTTTTACCTTCTTTTACAAACGCAATATCAAAAGCACAAAAACTGATTTCAGGCGTGTAGTAAACACCTGTTTGTATAGCTTGAACATTAGGTTCCGGAACTACATCCTGATGCGGGTAGTGCCCTCCAAATAATTCTCCATACACTATATATTTATCTGCTTTAAAATCAAAACTTAACTGTTCAAAAAGAGATATTATTTGGGTTTCAATTTTACTTATTACCGATTGAAACCCAAAAAAGTCATCATTCCATTTTAAGAGATCTTTTCTTTTGGCAAATTGTAAATTCTTGTTTTGATAGACAAAACTAAAATTAGCTCCGTGTACTTTTTCTGTAACCACCCATTTCAGCTTGTTCATATCTTTAACCAGCTTTTCATTCTGCCCATACTGATTAAAGTTTTCAGGCATTTTCTCATATTCAGAAAAAGTACTCATGCAATTTTATTAATTAGAATAATATAATCTTAAAAGTATTACAGATTATTTATCAATCAATAAATAAGCAGTTTCAACCTAAAAATTTAGGCAAAATTAGTTATTCTTACTATATTTTTGAGAGTTTATACTTACAAAAATAAATCGAGCCAATTTATCAAAAACAGAACTTTTTATTTTGTTTTTAAAAACTGAAAACTTGCAGGATCAGCCACAATTTTTCCGTCTTTAAATTCAATTGAAACAATTCCGGCTTTTCTTGGGGAAACACCGCTTTCGCTAAAATGTGTATGCAGTACATAATGCATTTTATTGTTTTTATCCCAAAAAACATCACCGTGGCCAATTCCGTTTTGTTTGGTGTTTTTTCTGCTGATGATTGGGCTGTCTGCTGCTTTTTCCCAAGGTCCAAGCGGACTTTTACTGGTTGCGTAACCCACAGCATAATCTATATTCCTGAAATCATTTGCCGAATAAATCATGTAATACAAACCGTTGTGTTTTAAAACTGTCGGGCCTTCTGTAACCGGCCAGCTTACATTTTGTGTATTTTCCCAAGGCAAAATTCCCGAAATACATTCGGTTAACGTTTCCGGTTTTATACTTTGAAAATCGTCATTGATTTCTGCTGCGAAAATTCGGTTTCCGTTAGTTAAACGCACATGATATAAATATTTTTTTCCATCTTCATCAATAAAAATGAACGGATCAATTTGGTTTCCGGTTTTGATAATCGGTTCTTTTGATTCGCTTTTAAACGGCCCAAGCGGACTGTCACTTACTGCGACTGCAATATTTTCATTTGCAGTGTAAATCATGTAAAATTTATTTTGATACGAAAGTATCTGCGGTGCCCAAAAACCTTTGTCACCAAAAGCATCTCCTTTTTTTAAAGCCAGACCGCTCTGCTCGCCATTTGGACCTTTCCAGTCTTTTAAATCTGTTGAGGTATACACCTGAAATCCTTCACCGTTTGGAAAATCTCCTGTTGTGGTTCCGTATAAATAATAGGTTCCTTTGTTGTAAAATATAGTTGGATCGGCCAGTAAGATGGTATTCGATTTTACTTCTTTTGGTTTCTCTGTGCTTTTTTCCTGCGAACAGGCTGCGAAGACACAGAGTGATGTTATTAAGGTTAGTATTTTTTTCATTTTTTATTGGTTTTAGTTGGTGTATTTTAACCGCAAAGAGCGCAAAGAATTACGCAAAGCACGCAAGAGTAAAAAAAATAAGGAATTACTTTGGGTTCCTTCGACTTCGCTCAGGGTGACAAAAGTGAGAAAAAAACTTTGCGACCTTTGCGTAATTCTTTGCGCTCTTTGCGGTAAAAAAAACTTTGCGGTTAAACTACTTTTTTACAGAAAACTGATAATAAGAAACTGTATGATATTTTTCTCCCACTTTCAAAACAATCGGAGCAAATTTTGGCTGGTTTGGTGCGTCTGGGAAATGCTGTGTTTCTAAAGCAAAAGCAGTTCTAAAATCGTCTTTTGCACCACTTTTAAATGTGTTTTTTGACTGCATGAAATTTCCGCTGTAAAACTGTAATCCCGGTTCTTGTGTAAAAATATCAAGCGTGATTCCCGATTTATCGCCAGAAATTGTTGCAGCATGATTTAATCCCTTTTTCTTAGTTCCGTCTAAAATGTAATTGTGGTCGTAGCCTTTTCCAAATTTCAACTGTTCATCTTTGGTTTCAATTCTTTCGCCAATGGTATGTTTTGACGTAAAATCAAAAGGCGTATTTTTTACTGCTTTTAATTCGCCGCTTGGAATCAAACCTTCGTCAACGGGAGTAAATTCGTTGGCATAAATTTGTAATTCGTGATTTAAAATCGTACCGCTTCCTTCTCCGTTTAAATTAAAAAAAGCATGATTGGTTAAATTGACAATTGTTGTTTTATCTGTAGTCGCTTCATACTCCATTTTAACCGAATTATCATCAGTAATCGTATAGGTTACTTTTACAGATAAATTCCCTGGAAAACCTTGTTCGCCGTCTGGTGAAACATAGGTAAAAACCAAAGTGTTTTCGTTTGTTTTTTCGGCATTCCAAACTACATCCTGAAAACCTTTTACACCGCCATGCAAGGCATTTTTCCCATTGTTTAACGGAACTTGATATTGCTTCCCTTCTAATGTAAATTTTCCTTTTCCTATTCGGTTTCCAACTCTTCCAATCGTTGCTCCAAAATAAGGTTCTGTTGAGGTTTTAAAACCTTTTGCGCTATTCATTCCCACCACAACATCGGTTGGTTTTCCGTTTTTATCGTTTACCCAAAGTCCAATTAATCTTCCGCCGTAATTGGTAAAAGCAGCTTTAATGCCTTTATTTTCGATCCAGTATAACCCAACTTTTTTTCCGTCGATTATGGTATCGAAATTTTTAGTTTGTAAAACAGCTTTTGTTGAATCTGATTGTATTGCAGCAGTTTCTTTTGAAGTGTTTTCTTTTTTATTGTCCTTACAATTAAACTGAAAAAGTGCCAGTAAAACGACAGCTGCTATTTGGATATTTTTCATTTTGTGAATTTTAAAATGTTTGTATTATTTTGAAGGAATTGCCAATTTGGTTTCTTCACTTACCGGTTCTCCCAAAACTGGAAATCCGTTGGCATCCCAATAAATTTTCTGCATTCTTGGCGATCTTTTATTGCCGCATCCTTCGCCCGGATTTGAGTTGGCGTGATACAAAATCCAATCTTCTTTTCCGTCAGGAGATTTAAAAAATGAATTGTGTCCTGGCGCGTATACTTTGTTTTTATCTGATTGTTTGAAGATGGGTTCAGGAGATTTTTTCCAGGCATTGGCATCTAATAAATTATCACCTCCGTTAAATGTTAATAATCCTAAAGCGTAAAAATCTGTCCAGCATCCGCTTGCCGAAAACACGATAAAAATTTTACCGTTTCTTTCTAAAAACTGAGGGCCTTCGTTTACGTTTACCTGAGGCGGATTTACATCATCATGCAGCGCTCCGTGCGTTTCCCAGTCATTTGTTGGTGCAGAAATCATAACGCGGTCGCCTTCAATTTCAAGCGGATTTTTCATTTTAGCGATGTAAATATTCTGCTGTCCGTTTGTGTCGCCTTCCCATCCGGCCCAAATCATATAGAGTTGATTTTTATGTTCGAAGACATTTCCGTCTATTGCCCATTTATCGGTTTTGGCAGCAATTTTTCCTTTAAATTCAAATTTTCCTTTAAACGGATCTGAGGATTTGTTTTCTAAAACATACATACGGTGCGTATTGTTGTCGCCATTATCTGCTGCGAAATAACAATACCATTTTCCGTTGATGATATGAAACTCCGGTGCCCAGATTTCAGCCGAATAATTGGTGTTTTGGGGCGGTGTCCAGATTACTTTACTTTCCGCATTTTTAATATCAGACAAGTCTTTTGTTTTCCATAAAACCAGTTTATTCCCCAATGTATTGGTGTAATAATAATAGCCTTTGTAATAGGTACTGTATGGGTCTGCTCCCGCTGGAAGAATTGGGTTTGTAAATGTTTTTTGCTGCGCAAAACTTATAATTGTAAACAGAAAAAGTATAAGGTATTTTTTCATTTTTAGTTTTTTTATTGTTGGGTGTGATTTTTAAAACACATAGAGACATAGTTTTTCTTTGTCTGTAAAAAGGCATTTCATTTTTCTTAAACAAACATAGCTTTCCATGGTCTTGAAAAAATACTTTTTACAGTATCTCTGCACAACTATGTGTAGAAACTAGTTTCTTTTACTTTTCTTTTTAAGATAAAAATATCTATGTCTCTATGTGTTTAAAAACAAATCACTATTTAATGATTCAAAGCATCAATAACTTCTGTATTAATCATATTTACAGCTTTGAAATCCATTTTATCTATTTTTCTGTCGTAGGTCATGAAACCGTTTACTTCTCCTTCAACATCGGTTGTCTGCGTGTAAACTGCTGCTGAAAATCCTGTTTTTACATAATTTTTTAAGATTTTAGCGTACTTGATATATTCTGCCGTTACTTCAGCTTCATTTTTAAATTTAACGTAACCCCAATTGTCATTTGCTCTCCATAAATGCCCTTCCAGCGGAAGACCAATTCCGCCGTATTCTCCTAAAACAGTAACTCTTCTGGCATCATACAAATACATTTCCGGTCCGGGATAATTGTGTAAATCTAAAATGTCTCCGGTTTGAAAATGATTTCCGCCGCTTGACGAATTTGTTAATCGGCTTGGATCGTGATTTTTAGTCCATTCTGTAATTTCTACGGTTTTGAATTGTCCCCAGGCTTCGTTAAACGGAACCCAAACAACAATACTTGGATAAGAATACAAATGATCCATAATTTCTTTCCATTCTTTTCTGTAGATTTCTTCTGATTTTGCCGAACGCTGTAATTCTGTTCCGGTAAAATATTTTGTATTTTGCCAAATCGGCTGATCGTCTCCGCTTGGCATGTCCTGCCAAACCAAAATTCCTAATTGATCGCAATGCGTGTACCAGCGTTCTGGCTCTACTTTTACGTGTTTACGAATCATATTAAAGCCTAATTCTTTGGTTTTAATAATATCATACTTTAAAGCTTCATCAGTTGGTGCAGTGTATAATCCGTCTGGCCACCAGCCTTGATCTAGTGGACCAAACTGAAAATAATCTTTATTATTTAACTGCATTCTCATGATTCCGTTTTCATCTCGTTTAGATGAAATTTTTCGCATCGCAAAATAACTTTTCACCTCATCAACCACTTTATTTTTGCTGATTAAACGAACTTTAGTCTGATATAAAAACGGACTTTCAGGCGACCATAATTTTGGATTGTTCAAAACAACATCGTTACTTTCGCCAACAACGGCTTTTTCTTTGGCAATTTCTTTACCGCCGTCAAAAACAGAAATTTCAACTAAATCTCCTTTTTCTGCTCCGTTTATATCAGCCTTAATGCTGATTGTATTTTGGTCAATATTGGGTGTTGTTTTTAGTTCCGAGATATTTTTAGTATTTACAGGTTCAATCCAAACGGTCTGCCAGATTCCGGTAACAGGCGTATACCAAATTCCTTCTGGATTTTTAACTTGTTTTCCTCTTGGCTGAGGTCCGTCATTTGATGGATCCCAAACTTTAACGACTAGTTTTTGATTTTTTCCTTTTTGAATAAATGGCGTTATATCAAATGCAAATGGAGTGTATCCGCCTGTATGCGAACCTACTTTAATGTCGTTTATAAAAACTTCTGTTTTCCAGTCAACAGCGCCAAAATGTAAAAGAATATTTTTGCCGTTCCAGCCTGATTCAATCGAAAAATTAGTTTCGTACCAAAGTTCATTTTTTGCGCCGACTTCTTTCATCACACCAGACAGACTTGATTCTGCAGCAAACGGAACCAGAATCTGCCCGTCATATTTTGAAGGCGCTGTTTTGCCAAATTCCTGAATGGCATAATTCCATAAACCATTTAGATTTTTCCATTGGCTGCGCTCCATAATCGGACGGGGATATTCTGGCAGCGGTTTCTTTGCATCAACCTGTTCTGCCCATTTTGTTTTGATTTTATCTCCCTGAGGTTTCCATTGTGCATTTACTGCAAACATGGATAACAAGGCTAAAAAAAGGATACTTTTTCTTTTCATGCTTTATATATTTTAGGCACTTTTTGATAACAACAAATGCCGTGATTTTCTTCTAAATCAAAATGAATTACCAGACTTATATCCACATAAGTCTGGTAACTTCTCAAACTAACTTAACTAACCGTATTTTTAGTTATGAGTTTTGAGTTAGAAGTTATGAGTTGGGTTACTAATTATTTTATTTCCGATTAAATAATCTGTTTTTATTAACTCAAAATTCAAAAACTACGACCACAACTCATAACTCATAATTTATAACTCATAACTTTTTAATGATTCCGAACTTTTTCACCAAACTGTCGTATTCTTTTTTAGAGATTGTAATCATGCAGCCGTGGCGCACTTTTTCCGGAAGACTGTATTTATCCCAATCTGAGAAAAAAGTGTAACCTGAGGCTTGGTACCAAGGTCCGTTTAAGTTATCTGCAATTGATAATCCGTAAGAAACTCCGGGATATTGTTCGTAATACATGTACCATATTTTGTCATCTGGAGAAGGAATCAGCATTGGCGCTTCTCTAAAATTGGGACTGATAGACTGCTGGGGCAAAGAATAAGGTCCTAAAAGATTTTTTGATTTCGCAATTCGGATGGTTTTTCCGGTTGTCCAATACAACGTTGGGTAGGTTTCGTCTTTAATTACGGCATAGTAAGAATCGCCGACTTTACGAATAAAAACATCAATGGTTCCCATATCCCAGTCGAACAAACGATTTGGTGTTCCTTCAAAAGTTTTTAAATCTTTCGACAAAACATATAAAGTTCTTTGACTTGCCCAATAACGTTCTCCGTCTTCTTTTGTTCCTTCAAGATGCGGGGTATGCCAAGTCATGATAAACTTTTCTGAATCTTTATCGTAATATAATTTTGGAGCACCAATTCGCTGTAAAGCATTAGAATAATCAGGTGTGCTTTTTAAATCCGGCGTATAATCAGAATGTTTTTTCCAGGTAATTAAATCATCCGAAACCCAGATGTTAATACTTTTTGCATCGTCGCCTGTATTTCCTGCAATGTAATATTTTCCGTCTGGTCCTTTACAGATATCGGGATGTCCTTTGTATTCTTCAAAAACGCGTTTTCCGCTGTTGAGGTTTTCCCAATGCAAACCGTCTAAACTTACAGAATAATACAATCTGCCATAATCGTTGTGCGTCATGTGCGCAAAAAGATAGGCTTCGTTTTTTGGTTTTTCATTTCCCTTAACTTGTCCCGGCGGATCTGGCTGTTGTGCTTTCGCAGAAAATCCAGCCAAAATTACCAGCAGAAAAAAGAGCTGTTTTATTGTGTTTGTTTTCATTGCTGTTAAAGTTTAGCTTATTGCCCACGGATTTTACAGATTAAACAGATTTTTGCTGATATAATTTAAAATGATCGGCGGAAATCCGTGAAATCTGTGAAATCTGTGGGCAATAAAATTTATCTACTTCTTATGCGCTTCTGCTGTCATTTTTTTAATCAAATCTGTTTCAGCTTTTATGTATGGTGTTCCATCTGTGTGTAATACTTCGTGAAACCATAATTTTGGCTCTGAACTGTATTCTTTCGTCCAGCTGTCCCAGGCATATTTGGTTTGTGTTTTTCCGTCAACAAATCCCCAGTTAATCATGCCCACATTGTATTTTCTGGCTACTGGTAAAAATCCTTCGAAAGTACTTCCGTTTGGTCTAGCCATATATTCTGTACACAATAAAGGTTTTCCGTAACGCTGTAATTGTTTGATTACTTTTTCGAAATCTTGTGGTGTATTGTAGTTGTGAAAAGAAACTACATCTGATTGTTCAATCTGCATTTTGTGCATTGGTTTCATTTTCGCTTCATCGCTCCAGTCTCCAACCCAAACTCCAGAAGTTAAAGGCTGTGAAGGATTGCTTTCTCTTGCCCACACAAAAACATTTTTTAAAAGAGGCAGAACTAAATCAACTTTGTTTTTGATTTCTACTTTTTCATAAGAAGGTCCTGTCATATTATCCGGCTCGTTCCAAACGTCCCAGCCCAGAATACGTTTGTCATCTTTAAATTTGGCAACCGTTTCTTTTACATATTTCTCTAAACGAGGATATTGTGTAGAATCCTGCAGTACTTTTTGTCCCGGACTCTGCACCCAGCCTGAATTGTGTTTGAATGGTTTTGGAGCGCGCTGTTTTCCTAAAGCAGGAAACGGATCCCAGCAGGAATCAAATAAAACGAAAAGGGTTTTAATGTGATGTTTGTCTGCGATTTCAAGAAACTGATCCATACGTTTGTAAAGCCCTTCTGCATCTTGCTTGTGCAATAAATCGTGCAGGTAAACGCGCATTACATTCATGCCTAAATTTTCTGCCCAGCCCAATTCCTGATCGATTCTTTTGGGGTCAAAAGTATCTTCCTGCCACATCTCTAATTGATTTACAGCTGTGCTAGGATAATAATTTGCGCCCACTAACCAAGGCTGTTCTGCGTACCATTTATTGGCCTGGTCTTTTGTCCAGATTTCTCTTTTTTCGATTACAGCAGTTTCATTTTTTTTCTCTTCAGAATTACTTTTTTTGTTGTTGCAGCTTAGCAATACTAATCCTGCCAACATAAATGTCAGACACAATTTTACTTTTCTCATTATAAATTTTGTTATTATGAACAATCGTTCTTTATGATAAGGGAATCAGATGTATTAATCTGATTCCCTCAAAAAATCAGTTTTAATATCCAGAGTTCTGCTCCAGATTTGGATTATTATCTACATCGCTCTGCGGGATTGGCATTCTGTGATTTTTACCAACCGTGAAGTTTTTAAAATCCGGATCACGAAGCGCAATTTTATCAACTGAAGCCTGAGAATTTAAATCTCCCCAGCGTTTTAAATCTTCCCATCGAACACTTTCGCCGCATAATTCCAGAACTCTTTCCATTTTCAAACGTTCTAAGAATTTATCGTGATCGTTTCCAATTTCAGGATGTGCAGCAGCTAATGTGTTCATGTTTGCACGAGCTCTTACCTGATCAACATATTGGTAAGCATCTGAAGTATTGCCTAATTCATTTAAAACTTCCGCATAACGCAATAAAATGTCTGCATAACGAACTAATCTGTAATTTACCTGGCTGTAATAATCTTCATTATTTCTGTAGTAGTCACGGCTTCCTTTTCTAAACCATGCTTCATCATTATTCCATTCCCAGTTTCTATCGTATGTTTTGTCTCCAAAATCAGCCAGTAATTGTGGGTAGTATAAAGTCCATCTTAAACGAGTATCCAGATTACCATCTTTATTTTTTTCCTGTTTAAAAGCATTTACTAACCAAAAACGAGCCTGACCGTCTGACCAACCAATTCCTCTAGGTGCAAAAAACTGCGAACGATTGCTCGAAACTGCTGCATTTTGTGACTCATCTGTTCCTCCTTTTCTTTGATCTCCAAACTGGATTTCAAAAACAGATTCGCTGTTGTTTTCATTTACATCTGTAAAATTGTCTCTGTAGTTAGCAACTAAACTATACTTTGCTCCTGCGCCGTTAATTAAATACTCTAAAGCAGCTTTGGCTTCCGGCCATTTGCGCTGCTGCATATACGTTTTGGCAAGAAAAGCTTTTGCAGCACCTTTATCCGGTCTTCCCAATTGATCTGATGACCAGTCTCTTGGCAGATCTTCGTAGGCTTCGTTTAGGTCTTTTTCAATTTGTGCCCAGATTTCGTCAACCTTTTTCTGCTGAGGTAAATCTGACGGCGTAGACGGATCTAAAACCAATGGAACATCTTCCCAGATTACTGCAGCATAATAGTAATGTAAGGCTCTGAAAAATTTAGCCTGCGCAATAATTTTCTTTTTATCATCTTCATTTTGAAAAGCAATATTTGGAACATTTGCTAAAACCTGATTACATCTAAAGATGGCTTTGTAAGTATCTCTCCATGTTACGGCATTTCCTTCCCAAAAATTATAATTGATGTAATTAAATCTTGTCCAGTCTGCTAATTCAGTCCATGGACTTACACTATAACCTTCATCAGAAGTAAGGTCTAAACGAAAATAAATCCATCTTGCCCACAATCCGTCTTTATAAAACATGGCGTAAATTGAGTTTACACCGGCTTGTGCATCACTTTCGGTTTTCCAATATTGATCTACTGTTATATCATTTGGGCTGTTCAAATCCAATTCGTTTTCACAAGCTGTAAAAACCAGACCCAGAAAAGCTGCTGTTATTATTATTATTTTTTTCATTACGCTGTTTTTTAAATTAAAAGCTAAACTCTACACCAAAAGAATATGTCTTTAGATTTGGGAAAGAACCATTATCAACACCTCTTTCAAAAATTCTGTTATCTCCCGTATTACTAAATTCAGGATCTAAGCCTTTGTATTTTGTAATCGTAAGAATGTTTTGTGCAGATAATGTTAATCTTGCTCTTGTAATTCCTGAATTTTTCAAAACACTGTCTGGCAGATTATATCCAAAACCAATGTATTTCAGCCTGATAAAATCACCGCTTTCTAAGAAACGGTCGCTGTCTCCTCTTGAGTTTAAGGTTGAACCTTTTGTAATTCTAGGAAAATCAGTATTTGGATTTTCCGGTGTCCAAGGCTGGATACCTGTTCTGTAGTTACTGTTATCGTCAAAACGATCTACAACACTTCTAAATCCGTTATAAACAGTAGCTCCGTGTGAAGCAATCCAGTTCATAGAAAAATCAAAACCTTTGTATTCTGCTCCGGCGTTTAATCCCATTTCAAATTCTGGCCATGGACTTCCTACGATAGATTTATCTTCATTTGTAATTTGCCCGTCACCGTTCACATCTTTAAAACGAATATCTCCCGGAACCGCATTTGGCATAATTACTTTTCCGTCTGCGTTTTTGTAGTTCTGAATTTCTTCCTGAGACTGGAATAAACCATCTGTCTGCAATACGTACCACATACCAACAGGTTGTCCGCTGCGGGTCATGGTGTTTCCAATAATGTTTTCATTTTGACCGTTACCTAAAGAAACCAGCTTGTTGTTTATTTTTGTAAAGTTTACAGAAGCATTAAATGAAACTTCGTTGATTTTTTTGCTGTAAGCCAGTTCTAATTCAAAACCTTTATTTTCTACAGTTGCAGCATTAGAAATTGGGTTTCCGCCATCGTTACCAGTAGTCAGTAAAATTGGAAAACCAAATAATACATCTTCTGTACGGGCAATAAAATAATCGGCAGTAAGACGCAGATCATTATTTAAAACTCCTAAATCTAATCCTAAGTTGGTTTGTTTTAATTTTTCCCAGCGCAATTGTGAATTTGATAATTTTACCTGAGCTGCAGATGGATATAAGTTTTGGTCTTTACCTAATACAATTTGTCCGAAATTATTAACAAAACTTCTTGACTCGTATTCTCTGATATTTCCAGAACCCAATTCTCCATAACTTGCTCTTAATTTTAAATCTTTAATAAATTCTGATTTAAAGAATGATTCGTTGCTTATTCTCCATCCTGCAGAAAGTGACGGGAAATTGCCCCATTTATTTCCATCGCTGAATTTTGATGAACCATCACGTCTGATTACGGCATTAAATAAATAGCGATTATCGTAATTGTATTCTAATCTTCCTAAGTAGGATGTTAAAGCGGCTTCGTTTATAAAACCTCCAACAACTGGTGAATCTCCCTGATTTAAAACTTCATAATACTGACCTGTTCCAGAATTCATTGGCAGATTTCTCTTTGTTCCATAAATCTGATTGTAAGTATCTTTTTGGAACGTCTGACCTACTAAAACTGTAATATCATGTTTCCCAAATTCTTTTTTGAAAGTCAGTGTATTTTCAAATAACATTGTTTCTGATCTTCCTTTATTTTGATCGGTCTGAGATGGATCCTGAGGCTGGTTTAATGTCCAGCTTCCTTTTTTTCTCATGTATTTATAAGAATCAAAACTAGTTTCATATCCAAAATTGAAACGGTATTTCAGCCAAGGCACAAATTTTAACTCTGACCAGATGTTTCCTCTAATTCTAAAGTTTTCGTTTGTTGTATTAGAAAAATCAGCAAGTGCCAGAGGATTTGTTCCAAAAGTATCTGCAACACCTTGTTTTCCGTATCCATATCCGCCCGGATTAGACGCGTCGTAAAGCGGAATTGTCGGCGTCATTCTGTAAACATCAATAATTGGGTTTCCAGACATTTCATCTGTTTTGGCATTGCTAATGGCTAAGTTTTCTCCAATACTAAAAATTCCTTTTGTACCGCTTGAGTTTACACGAAATGAAATTCTGTCGAAATCAGTTCCAACAACAGTTCCTTCATTTCCAAAATAATTTCCAGAAAGGAAAAATGTAGAATTCTCGTTTCCTCCGGAAAAACTTGCATTATAATCCTGAATCATTCCTGTTTTAAAAACCGCATCCTGCCAGTCAGTATCAACAGCCATATTCAGGTTTTGTCTCGGAAGTCCGGCATTATCATACGCCATATTGTTGTATTTGGCAAACTCCTCGGTTCCCATCAAATCGTAACGAGGCATAACCTGAAAACTTGTTTTTGCCGAAACTTCAACTTGCAGCGGTCCTTTTTTACCTTTTTTAGTAGTAATAATAATTACCCCATTTGCTGCTCTGGAACCATAAATAGCAGCGGCAGAAGCATCTTTTAAAACCTGAATCGATTCGATATCATTTGGGTTAAAATCACGATTTGCCGTTGTTACCAAACCATCAATTACATAAAGCGGATTGGCATTTTGAAGGTTCTTTAAACCACGAATTTCAATATTAGCTTCCTGTCCCGGACGTCCGCCGCCGCGAACTTTTACTCCCGTAACTAAACCTTGTAATCCGTCTGCAACTGTAGTTACCTGTCTTTTTTGAATTTCAGTGGCTTTTACCAGTGCTACAGCTCCTGTAAGGTCTTTTTTCTGCTGCGATCCGTATCCAACTACTACAATTTCGTCTAGTTTTGTAGCATCTTCTGCTAAAGCAGCGTTTATTGTTGTTTTGCCGTTAATCGCGATTTCGGTTGTTTTATAACCCTGAGAACTAAAAACCAGTGTCTGGTCTGAGCCTGCGGTTATTTTATACGTTCCATCGAAATCGGTTACAGCGCCGTTTTTAGTGTTTTTAATGACAACGTTAGCAAACGGAATTGGTTCTCCTGCTGCAGAAGCTACTTTTCCCGTTATGGTTATTTGCTGTTGTGCATACGATTGTTGTAATAATAAACTAAAGAAAAACAAGAGGTAATATCTCTTCTTTAAAATTTGAGTGATCTTTGTTTTCATTGATTTGTCATTTAGATAGTTTTCTTTTTTGGTTGGTTTTACGATTGTTTTTTTACTAATTCTAGTCGGCTCTTATGCGCACAAAAAAACAAATACTTTTACTAGCTGCTAATAATTCGTTCATTTTGTTTCAAAATTGTTAATGGAATATTTTTTCAAACTTTATTTTAAAGACAATGTATTTTTTAAGCCTAAAAATTATCAATATCATTTATTTGAAAATCCAAAGTAGATGATTTTAATTCAAAATAAAATGCTTCATTTGTGTCAATTTCTATCTCAAATGATTCAAATTGTATAAAAAAGACGAGAAAAACAGAGGCTTGCAACATTTTGTTGAAAATTGACACGATTTGAATAAGCCCTTGTTTTATCCTAAAAAACACAGCTATGCGTAAATTCTTTCTTTTTGTATTTTTTTTGATTTTTTCAATAAATTTTATTGAAGCGCAAGAATATTATTTCAAACATTTTCAGGTTGAAGAAGGACTTTCTAACAACACCGTTTTGACCTCTTTGCAAGATGATGACGGTTTTATGTGGTTTGGAACAAAAGACGGTTTAAACCGATTTGACGGCTATCGTTTTAAAACTTACAGAAGCAATGCCGATCCAATTCATAGTTTAGGGAGCAATTATATTCAGTCTTTACACGAGTATAAAGGCGTTATCTGGGTAGGAACAGATAAAGGTTTGTACCAATACGATAAAAAAACAGATCAGTTTACGGTTTTAAACGAAGCTATTAACGATCGTATCAACGATATTAATCATGATAAAAACGGAAATATCTGGTTTATTTCAGGAAATATTCTTTATAAATATTCGACTTCAAAAAAAGAAACCAAAACTTTTAACCCAAATAAATACTTTATAGCCACTTCGATTTCCAAAGATGCAAACGGACAGATCTGGGCTTCTTCCTTAAATAAAATTTACCGCTATTCTGAAGAAAATCTTTCGTTTGAAAATATTCCTGTAACGCCTCCGTCCAATTCTGCTAATTTTAGGATTACGGTTATTTATGCTTTAGACCAAAACAATATTGTTATAGGAACGCAAGACGACGGCGTTTTACTTTATAATATTCAAAACAAAGCAACTTCAAATTTAGAATTTTCGACAAAAAAACCTGTTTATGTCCGCCAGTTTAAAAAGAAAGGAAACGACGAACTCTGGATTGCAAGCGAATCTGGGGTTTATGTTTACAATTTGAAAACGAAGTCGAGCGTAAATCTCAAAAAAAATTACAATGATCCGTATGCAATTTCAGATAATGCGGCATATTCTATAACTATTGATAAAGAAAACGGAATTTGGGTTGGAACGTATTTTGGAGGTATTAATTACCATCAAAAACAATACACGCAGTTCAAGAAATATTTTCCGCAGAAAGGGCAGAATTCTATCAGCGGAAGCGCAGTTAGAGAAATTCATAAAGATGATAAAGGCGATTTGTGGATTGGAACTGAAGATGCCGGCTTAAACCGATTTAATCCAAAAACTCAAATCTTTACTTCGTATTTGCCAAATGGAAGCAAAAGCAGTGTATCGTATTATAATATTCATGCTTTAATGCCCAGAAAAGACAAAATCTGGGTAGGAACTTTTGAACATGGTCTGGATGTTTTAGACCGAAATTCGGGCGCGGTTATCAAACATTACAGCGCCAATAATCCGGGTTCGGGATTGCGAAGTAATTTTATTTTTTCTTTTTATGTAACCAAAAAAGACGAATTAATTGTAATTACGACAATGGGGCTTTATGTGTATAATGAGCAGAAAGATACTTTTGATACTCTAAAAACATTTCCGGAAACCACGCATTATACGACTTATAAAGAAGACAGCGACGGAAATCTCTGGGCTGGAAGTTACCGCGATGGTTTGTTTTATTACAATCCGAAAACCAAAAAGAAAGAGGTTTTTATTTACGATTATAAAAACCCGAACGGAATCAGCAATAACTCTATCAATTATATTTTTGAAGACAGTTCTAAAAATTTATGGTTTGCTACCGAAAACGGATTGGATTTATTCGATAAAAAAACAAGAACATTTAAAAAATTTACAACCAAAAACGGATTTCCGAGTAATGTCGTGTACTCGATTCTAGAAGACGATTCTAAAAATTTATGGCTTACGACTTCAAAAGGTTTGGTAAAATTTGGCCCGGATCATAAAAGCATTAAAATTTATACAACCGCAAATGGTTTATTGAGCGACCAGTTTAATTATGCATCGGCTTTTGAGGATGCAAACGGCGATATGTATTTTGGAAATTTAAACGGAATGATCAGTTTCAACCCGAAAAATTTTACCAAAAACAAATACACGCCTTCGATTTTCATCACCAATCTTCAGATTAATAATAAGGATATTGATGCCAACGGAAATGATTCGCCAATTAAACAATCAATTTCGCATATTGATGAACTGGAATTAGACAACAGCCAGTCGTCATTTAATCTAGAATTTGCTTCTCTAAATTACACAGCGCCAGAACTTACAGAATATTGGTATAAACTGGAAAATGTTAACAACGACTGGGTTTATCTGGAACGCAACAATAAAGTTTTCTTTACAGAATTAGCGCCTGGTGATTATGTTTTTAAAGTAAAATCGCTGAATAGTTTTGGTGTCTGGAGCAAAGAAGTAGAATTGAAAATCAGAATTCTGCCTCCGTTTTGGGCGAGTTCTTATGCTTATTTTTTCTATTTTTTGCTAATATGCGGTTCGTTTTATTACATCATTCGTTATTCGCAGAATTTAACGCAGATTAAAAACAACCGAAAAATAAAACATCTAAACGACGAAAAAGAAAAAGAAATCTATCAGGCTAAAATTGACTTTTTTACCAATGTGGCGCACGAAATCAGAACACCATTGACGTTGATAAAAGGGCCTTTGGAAAAACTTTTGGTTATGGAACACAAATCTCCGGAAGTACCTCAGAATCTTTCTATAATGAAGAAAAACACGTCTCGTTTATTAAAACTGGTAAACGAATTACTGGATTTCAGAAAATCTGAAATTGGCGGTTTAAAACTCACTTTCGTAGAAGCCAATATTTCGTCGATGGTTCGGAATTTACATTTGAGATTCAGCCAGTTGATTGAAGAACGCGGAATTGAATTTGAACTCGAACTTGGCGAAAAAGACATTTTTGCTTTTGTAGATAAAGAAGCTTTCAAAAAAATTCTGAGTAATTTGATGAGCAATGCTATTAAATATTCTACACATAAAGCTTCGATTACGCTTTTTAGAGATGAAAAGAAACTGACTTTAATTGTAAAAAATGACGGAAATCTGATTCCGTTTCATTTAAAAGATAAAATTTTTGAACCGTTTTTCAGGGTTGATAATATGGATACGACTTCGGGAACGGGAATTGGGCTTTCACTGGCGCATTCGTTAACGCAGCTTCATAACGGAAACCTTCAGGTAATTCCAGATTCAAAGGTTAATATTTTTGAACTTGTGGTGCCGCTTCGTCAGGAAGAAGAATTTATGTTTTATAATGAACCTGAAAAAGAAGAAGTTGAAACGGAATCTGAAACAATTGAAGTCGAAAACAAACATGAAAAAACACAGCTTTTAGTAGTCGAAGACAATGAAGATTTATTGAATTTTATTACGACTGAATTAGCGTCGTTTTACACCATTTTAAAAGCGGATAATGGCGAAAATGCCTTAAAAATAATTCATAACGAAAATATTCAATTGGTTATAAGCGACGTTTCGATGCCGGTTATGGACGGAATTACATTGTGTAAAGAGATTAAAACAAATCTCGAAACAAGTCATATTCCGGTGATTTTGCTTACCGCCAAAAACTCGCTGAAATCCCAAATTGACGGTCTTGAAGTGGGTGCCGATGCGTATATCGCAAAACCTTTTTCAATGGATTATTTAAAAGTTCAGGTAAATAATTTGATTGAAAACAGAAAGCAGATTATGAATTATTATGCAAGTTCGCCGCTTTCGCACATTAAAAGCATTGCACACAACAAAACGGATGAAAAATTCCTGAAAAAACTCGACGAAGAAATTCTGAAAAACATCACCGATTCTGATTTAAGCGTAGAATCTCTGGCTGAAATCATGAATATGAGCCGTTCAACTTTATACCGAAAAATTAAAGACATTTCGAATCTGAGTCCAAATGAGCTGATTAATATCGTACGTTTAAAACGTGCTGCTGAATTACTTTTAAACGAGAATTACAAAATGTATGAAATCGCCGAAATGGTAGGTTATAAATCGCAGACGAGTTTCGGACGTAATTTCCAAAAGCATTTTACGATGACGCCTTCGGAGTATATTGCGATGAATAAGTAGATTTCAAATTACTTAAATTGTTTATTAGATTCAATAAAAAAATGCGCAAATTAAGCATAATTTGCGCATTTTTTATTAATCAAAGTTTAAACTGCTTCGAGTAAATTACGATAATCGTATTTTTTATACTTCTCTACATTTTTCTTTTCTTTATTTAATTCTATCAATTCATTCTTTATTTGAACACGATACCAATATTCAGGTTTTGTATGTGAAAAAGAACTTAATTTTAAAACTAATTCTGCATTAAGTTTTCTCGTCCCCGTTAAATATTTATGCAGATTACTATCTTCCATACCAAAATATGCAGCTAATTCTTTTTTGGTCAAATTAAGAACTTTCAAGTACATCTTTACAAAATCAAGTACTTTTAAAACTTCAATATCTTCTGTTTCGTTTTGAATATAATCTTCGAGTTTATACTGAATAGACAGTAATTGATTCGTTAGTATTCGTTCTTTAGATTGTTTAGAAGAATGCTGTAAAACAGCTTTTTTAATATCTTCTTTCTTTTTGTCATTCCAGATATCTTCAAATTTAATTTCTTTATTTTTCATATCCATTAATTTAAAAACTCAGTTATTAATTTTTGTCCTCCTTCTGGAGGTATCAGCATAGTGGTACTCTCTCCTAATCTTAAAGCGTTATATTTAGCTGAATAAACTTTCATAAGTTTAGTCTCATCTTCTTTAATTTCTTCCAAAACATCAAAGGCCAGCCATCCTTGAAAATGATCCTTCCCATTAATAAAACTCAAACGACAGGCAAAAGCTATTAAACAACCTGCTACATTTTCATATTCTTTTACTATACCTTTATTATGAGGAGCTATTTCAACAAAGGCCATATAAGGCTCAACTTTATCCTTCATTTCAAATGTTAAACAACCTTCAATTCTTTCAGAAGTCTCTTCAGTAACCAAAACATAAGTATCGAAATTCTTTTTTTTCGAATGTTTTTTAAAATCAAATCTCCAACCGTCAACTAGAGATGGAAGATTTATTTTAAGTGCTTTAGAATTTAAAATTTTAGCATCAACTAAATTATTCCCCTCAATCTTTACTATTTTTACATTCATCATTTGGGCTGATTCATAATTAGCAAATATACAAAAAAATGTACAAAATGTACAATTTTAACCGTTCTGTTTTTTAGGATTCTATATTTTTAATTCAAGTAAAATCTGGACTATCTTTTATAATTAAAAGTGGACTATGGGGATTTTTTATAATGAAGGTAAATTTGCTCTAAATTTTGAATTTGATGAACATACATTTTATACAACACGAAATATTTGAAGCTCCGGGAGCTTATTTAAACTGGGCAAAAGAGAGAAATTATCAAATTTCTTTTTCTAAAGTTTATAAAAACGAACCCCTGCCCGATTCGGCAGATTTAATCGATTTGCTAATTGTAATGGGCGGGCCTCAAAGTCCGAATACGACTTTGGAGGAATGTCCACATTTTAATGCTGCTGCCGAAATAAATTTGATTCAAAAATGTGTTTCTGCTGGAAAAGCTGTTGTTGGTGTATGTTTAGGTTCGCAGTTAATTGGAGAAGCACTTGGAGCAAAAGTCAATCAAAGTCCCGAAAAAGAAATTGGTGTTTTTCCTATTACCTTGACAAAACTGGGTACCGAAGATGAAAAAATAAACCATTTCGGTACACCGTTAAATGTTGGACATTGGCACAATGATATGCCAGGACTGACATCAGAAAGTAAAGTTTTGGCTTTTAGTGAAGGCTGTCCGGTTCAGATTGTTTCCTATTCTAATCTGGTTTATGGTTTTCAATGCCACATGGAATTAACCACAGAAGTCGTATCGCTTTTAATTGAAAGTGAAAATGATTTAGCTTCTGCAAGTAAAAAATACAAATTTGTTCAAAATCCCGAAACGATTCAAGCTTATGATTACAGCGAAATGAATGCAAAACTTTTTGAGTTTTTGGATAAACTTACTGCTGCATATAAAGTTCAATAATTATTATTGTATTAAATTGGAATGTAGATTTACAACAGGACATTTCCACAGAAAAAATATAAAAATAAAATTGCCTCCTGCTTTAGCTGGAGGTTTAATTATGAAGTCATGAAAAGGCTTTAGCCAAAATTTTAAGTTTGGCTAAAGCCTTTTTTGTAAACATTTTATATCTCCAGCTAAAGCTGGAGGCAATTAAAAAATACGAATCTCTTTATTTTAATTCGTTTATTCTATCTAAAAACTCCAATTCATTTATTGGAAATAATTGAAGTACCGTTTCTAAAAGTAAAACCACATTTATAGAATCGTAATTACTGTCTTTTGCTGTATTTTGATCTAATGCCAAAATACTGGATTTTAGCATATTGGTAATAATACAACCCAACTCATAATAACTTCCTACTTTGATTTTTACATTATAAATATCTTTTTCATTTTGAACAGGTTGTAAAGTATTGAAATATCCAGTAGTTAATGTTTGAAGTTTTTCCAGGCTTTTAATGTCTTTTAATTCCATTGCAATATCTTTTGTTTTTTTCTTACAAATATATAAAAAAACAGTCATATTTAACTGGACTTATTCGTTCCTGTTTTTTTAGCTACTTCCATTTAACTTTCAAATTATAATTTGTAAGAGATGAGAAAAACAGAAGTCCCTGAATCTGTAAAGGTTATAGGAAACACAATAAGAGAAATTATTAAGGAAAAAGGTCTTAAAGTAAGGACTGTTGCTCACGATTCTGATTTAGATATTGAAGCCTTAAGAAGATATATGCTTGGAAAACAAATTATGGGAATTGATAAGCTTATTCGAATCTGTAAGGCTTTAAATGTAGAGATTTCGGAATTGTTTAGAGGAATATAACTAAATTAATTCCAACTTATAACTGCTAGTTCTTTATTAATCTCAACTCTTTTATTTAAAAATATGATAGAAACTTTACTCAAATATTTAAATCCAACCTATGTAATTAGTATTGGGGCATTTATTAGTATAATTGGTTCAATTTTAGCGGCAAAACAATCAGATATTGAAAGAAAAAAAACAGATGATACTTTATTATCTGTCTCTCAAGTGACAACAGAAACAAATAAACAAATAACTGGTGGAGACAGTTATTGTTCAATGGTTGTGAGTTTTAATCCTAAAACAAATAAACCAAGATTTGATCTTAATCATGTTGGTGATACTAAAATCGAGAAAGTACAAATTATTATTGTTGATTCAGGAAAACTAAATGCAATTAATCATTTAGCTTCAACAGATTTGACAACTTTTTTAGAAGAGTATAAAAAGTGTATGTCAAAGTTTAATTTTGATATTTTATACCCAAATACTGTCAGGACAGACATTCCAATTACATTAGATCAAAATTTAAAAGATATTGAACTATCTTTTGAAATACGCTTTGGAAACAGGGTATTACATCAAACAATTCACGTTAATGAGTATAAAACATCAAATAGAGTTATAAAATCTAAATTAGTAGAAAACGACAAAGTCATTATTGAGTCTGAAATTTCTGCTTAATAGAAAAACATCATTTTAAACCAACAAAACTGACTTGCGTTAGGTAAGAAAAAATTCACTATTTTTAAACTAACCTTCATTTTTGTACTATGGCTGATAAATCAAAATTTTTAAGTTCTATTTTTAGGCATCTTGATGGCCTTGTAACTGCTCCTGTGGCAATTGCGTTTAAAAATAAATCTGTTTTAGAATTTATCTTAAATAAAGAAAAACTCACTTTATCTGAGCTTACTGCTGCTTTTAATGCTAATGAAGGATATCTGAATGTAGGTTTAAGAGTTTTGGCTTCTCAGGGTTTTCTGGATTATGAAGTTGATAATCAAACACAGGAAATTACAATTTCGGTAAACGAAAAAACCAAAATGGCTTTTTCATTATTTCATCTTTATGAAGATGTTGTGGATTTACTTCACTTATCGATTCAGTTTCATCCTCGTTTGTTTGAAGATGTTCCGTTTGAAAAACTCAATCTTATTTTTGAAAAATATAAAACTAGATACGGAATCGAACCGTCAGCAGATCTGTTGAGAAGCAGTATTCACAGACAAATTTTAAAACATATTGAAGGTCATTTAATTGGTCCTACAATAGTTCGTCTGGCGATGAACGGCATGTTTCATAAATATTTTATGGAAACTTCTTTCAGACCCGAAGAGTTTCATAAATCACCGGAAAACTTCAAAAAAATATTAGACTTTTTTGTTCATCTGGGCTGGTTTATCGAAAAAAACGGCAATTATCAGTTTACCGAAGCCGGTTTGTTTTTTGCCAAAAGAGCCAGCGCTTACGGCGTTACGGTTTCCTATTTACCAACATTCGCCAAAATTGAAGAATTAATTTTTGGTAATCCGGATGTATTAAAAACCGCTGAAGGTGAAAACGAACTTCATGTAGATCGTGAAATGAATGTTTGGGGAAGCGGAGGCGCACATGACACTTATTTTAAAGTCGTTGATGAAATTTTGATAAAACTTTTTAATCTTCCAATTGAAGAACAGCCAAAAGGAATCCTGGATATGGGCTGTGGCAACGGCGCTTTTCTGCAGCATATTTTTGAAGTGATCGACAGGCAGACTCTGCGGGGAAAATATTTAGATGAATATCCTTTATTTCTTGTTGGCGCCGATTATAATCAAACTGCTTTAAAAGTTACCAGAGCCAATTTGATAAAAGCTGATATTTGGGCAAAAGTAATTTGGGGCGATATTGGACGTCCGGATGTATTGGCTAATGATCTCAAAGAAAACTATAATATTGATTTGAAAGACCTCCTGAATGTAAGGACTTTTTTAGACCATAACCGAATTTGGCATAATCCAATTCATGTTAATAAAAACAGAGTCAGTAAATCTACAGGTGCGTTTGCTTACAAAGGAAAACGAATAAGTAACAATCTCGTTGAAGATAATCTGCTGGAACATTTACAAAAATGGTCACCGTATGTGCATAAGTTTGGTCTGCTTTTAATTGAACTTCACACCATAAATCCTAAACTTACAGCCGAGAATATAGGCGGCACTCCTGCAACGGCTTATGATGCCACTCATGGTTTTTCTGATCAGTATATTGTTGAAATTGATGTTTTTAATACCATTGCAGCAGAAGCAGGATTATTTCCGGATGAATCTGTTTTTAAACGATTTCCAAATGCCGATACCGCTACAGTCAGCATTAATTTATTGAAAGGAAAATAGAGTTCAAAAACCTTTTTTTCATCTCCTATCAATGTTTATTCATACAAAATAAAATGCTTTTTTTAAGCTTCAGAGAAGCTTAATATTTATAGCAATATACATTTACAATATAAAGCTCCAGCGGAGTGACCTATTTTCTAATATAAGATATGGCGCTGGGGTTTATACAGATAAAAAAATCCTCCATCCAAAGAAAATTAAAAAAGAGGCTGTTCCAAAAGTAGAACAGCCTCTTTTATATACACAAATCTAAGCCAAAGAAAACCAACTTTTGACATCGTCTTCAATGGTTTCTTTTACCAAAAGATTATCAAATTCGTTGGTTGCAGGATTATATTGATATGCTCTCTGCCAATCCTGAATATTTAAAACGATTTGTTCAACGGCTTTACAAATAAACAAAAGTTCTTCATTTTTCATAGTTGGATGAAGTGAAACCCTTACCCAGCCCGGTTTTTCGGTTAAATTTTTCTGAAGGATTCCGTTTGTGATTTGGGTTGATTTTTCTTCATCAATATTCAATAAAAAATGAGCGTATGTACTGGCACAAGACCACCCGCCACGTACCTGAATTCCGAAACGGTCATTTAATAATCGTACGATTAAATTGTAATGAATATTCTCGATTGTAAACGAAACGCAGCCAATTCTTTCTGTTTTTAAATCTCCCAGAATGGTTAAACCTTTTATTTTCTGCAATTCAAGAAAACAAAGATCAAGCAGTTCTTTTTCTCTGTTTTTCATGTTTTGAACGTTCATTTTATTTTTCAGTTCCAGACACAAAGCAGTTCGCATAACCTGCAGAAATCCCGGTGTTCCGCCATCTTCTTTTACTTCAATTGCATCGCTGTAATGATAACCGCCCCACGGATTGGTGCATTTTACATTTCCGCCGCCCGGATTATCCGGAAAATTAGATTGGTATAATTTTTCATTGAAAATTAAAATGCCGCACGTTCCGGGACCGGCCAGAAATTTATGGGGCGAAAAGAAAATCGCATCCAATTGTTCTTCTGGATCTTCCGGATGCATATCAATTGAAACATAAGGCGCCGACGCTGCAAAATCTACAAAACAATAACCGCCGTTTTGATGCATTACTTTGGCTAATTGATGATACGGCGTAATAATTCCAGTAACGTTTGAACAAGCCGTAAATGAGCCAATTTTAAGCGTTCTGTTCTTGTATTTTTTGATTTCTTCGGCCAATATCTCTGGATCGACTAAATTGTCTTTTCCACAGGGTAAAACCACAACATCGGCAATGGTTTCGTACCACGGAACCTGATTGGAATGATGCTCCATGTGCGTGATAAAAACTACCGGCCTTTCATCATCAAAATTGATTTTTACATTGAAAATATTGTCCTGAGAACGCAGTCCCATAATACGCTGCAATTTATTTAAAGCAGCCGTCATTCCGGTTCCTGTTGCTACAAGACAATCGGATTTATTTGCGTTTACATGCTTTTTTATCAGCTCTCTTGCGTGCTGATAGGCATAAGTCGAAGCTTTTCCGGTCTGGCTGGAAAAAGAGTGTGTATTGGCGATCATTGGGCCAATTTTTCGAAGTATAATATCTTCAATCGGGAAATATAATCTGCCGCTGGCAATCCAGTCTGCATACAGAACATTCTGCGGGCCGTAAATCGACTCGAAACTGTGATTGACTCCAATTGTATTTTCTCTAAATTCAGAAAAATAGTTTTCGAGTTCGCTTGGTTTTGTATTCAAAATAGTATCCATTTCATTTATCATCTTAAAGGCATTTTACTTTTTAAAGTTTTTAATACCGCTTTGAAGCCAATCGTAATATTCTTCGATATCAGGATTATACGCTGAGGTTTCTGTTAAAGAATTACTTGCATGATCTACAATTACATAAAACGGCTGTGCATTTGCTTTATAGGTTTTAATCTGTAAATCGCTCCATTTGTTCCCGATGGTTTTGATTTTTTTTCCGGTTGTTTCAGAAACATATTGTTCACTTTCTGGCAGTTCTTTTTTATCGTCAACATAAAGCGAAATCAAAACCACATCATTATTTAAAACACCTAAAACTTTAGCGTCTGACCAGACTAATTCTTCCATTTTTCGACAGTTTACGCAGGCATATCCGGTAAAATCTAACAAAACAGGTTTTCCAGCTTTTTTGGCAAACTCCATTCCTTTGTCGTAATCATGAAAAGTGATGATATTCTGCGGACCGTATTCTGCGCCTTCCGGCAAAGCAGATTTTGTTGTTTCGGCAGTATTTTTAGCGCCTAATCCGTCTGGAGATTCGCTGTAATGCATTGGCGGAGGAAATCCGCTGATTAATTTAAGAGGTGCACCCCAAAGTCCGGGAATCAAATAAATGGTAAACGTTAAAACGATCAATCCAAAACTTAATCTTCCTACCGAAATATGGTTTAAAGGCGAATCGTGAGGTAAAGTAATTTTTCCGAATAAATAAAAAGCCAAAGCTCCAAAAACAGCAATCCAAATGGCAAGGAAAACTTCTCTTTCTAACCAATGCAATTGCAGAACCAAATCGGCATTAGATAAAAATTTGAAGGCTAATGCCAATTCTAAAAAGCCTAAAACTACTTTTACGGTATTCAACCAGCCACCTGATTTTGGCAATGCATTTAACCAGCCCGGAAATGCTGCAAATAATGAAAACGGCAGGGCAATGGCGATTGAAAATCCTAACATTCCAACAATTGGCGCAATTCCGCCTTTTGAAGCAGCTTCGACTAATAAGGTTCCTACGATTGGTCCTGTACATGAAAAGGATACAATGGCTAAAGCCAAAGCCATAAAGAAAATCCCGATTAATCCGCCTCTATCGGCTTGTGAATCGACTTTATTGGCTAATGCATTTGGAAGCATAATTTCGAAAGCGCCCAAAAAGGAACACGCAAAAACAACTAATAAAATAAAGAAAATCAGATTGAACCAAACGTTAGTTGAAAGCGCATTCAGCGAATCGGCACCAAAAACTGCGGTTACGATAGAACCTAATAAAACGTAAATAATTACGATTGAAAACCCGTAAATCATGGCATTACGAATTCCGGTTGCTTTAGTTTTACTTTGCTTGGTAAAATAACTTACCGTCATTGGAATCATTGGGAAAACGCAAGGCGTTAAAAGCGCTGCAAATCCTGATAAAAAGGCAATAATGAAAATACTCAATAATCCTCTGGACTCTTCTTTCTTAATGGGATTTACTGCTGTTTTTTCTGGTTTATCTACGGCTTTTACAAATGTTACATCTTCATCAACAGCCGAATCTTTTTTTACGGCTGGAGTTTCTTCGGCGGAAGCCAATTTCTTTTCTGCCGGAATTTTAAAAGTTAATTCTTCTGTTGTTGGCGGTAAACAATTACTGTCATCGCAAACCATAAAATCAACATCGGCTGTAATGGACGAAACGTCAGAAATCAGTTTGATTTTTTGGGTAAAAACGGCTTTGTCTTCAAAATACTTGATTTTCATATCGAAAATTTTGTCGATCGTTTCATGACCTTTTTCTTCGGTTGTTTTTCCCACTAATTCGAATTTCTTAGGCGTATTTTTAAAGGTAAAAGCGGTTGGCGAAGGTCCTCCTTCTTCAATATATTGTCCGTACAAATGCCAGCCCGATTGTATTACGGCTTTGGCTTTTAAAATATATTCTTTATCTGAAATTTTCTCTACAGATGCTGACCACTTTACGGGATTGTACATTTGACCAAACATACTCGCCGAAAACAGTAAAAGGAAAGTTAATATGCTATTTTTCATTGTTTTTTGGTTTGCTTTTTTACAAAAAAGAGCTGTTGGCAAAAACAGCTCTCTTGAAGGTCTTTCATAGAAAATGGCTTACTAATTCAGATTCTAAAATGAAAATAATGAAAGACGACTATTAAAATTTTTTATTTAGTCTCAGTTTTCAGTCCCAGTGTTCAGTTTTTTTTAGTTTTCAGTCACAGTCACAGTTTGCAGATTACAGCGAACTGAAAAACTGAGACTGAACACTGAGACTGAACACTGGGACTGAAAACTAAAAAAACTACTTCAAAGGATTCCCGTCTTTATCTAAAGAACCTGCTTTGATGATAATCATTTTGTCTAACTGGATGTATTTTTTAACGGCATCGTTTACCTGCTGCAAAGTCACTTTTTCGATATCGTTTGGATATTGTTCGATATAGTTTGGCTCCAGACCTCTTTCTACAAAACTTAAAATAGTTCTTGCCATTCCGCTTGTGGTTGACATTCCTACTTTAAAACTTCCAATTAAATTGGTTTTCTTGTTTTCTAATTCTGTTGCGGTGATTCCGTCTTTAACCCATTTATCTACCTGAACTTTTGTAGCGTCTAATCCTTTTTGAAATAATGCCGGATTGAATGAAGCGTTTACAAACCAGTAACCGCCTGTTGTAATATTTCCTCCTAAACCAGATGAAATACTATAGGTTAAACCGTCATTATCACGAACGGTCTGCATTAAACGTCCGGCAAAACCTGCTCCTAAAGTATAGTTAGCAATGTAAAACGGAATATAATCGGCATCGGTTCTTTTTAAACCTGTGTATTGCCCAATGAATAATTCGGCACTTGGTTTTTCCGGAATTGTTACTACTTCTGTTTTTGAATTGGCTTTTACGGCTTCTTCAAATTTCATGTTTTCTACTACTCCGCCATTCCAGTTTTTGAATGATTTTTTTAAAGAAGCATTTAAATTAGATCCTTCTGTATCGCCTACAATTACTAAATGCATTGAAGCCGATCCGAAATATTTTTTATGAAAAGCTTTTACTTCATCTAAAGATGCGTTTTTAATATTGGCAATGTTATCTTCAACACTTAAACTGTAATTTGGATTTGCTTTTGGATAAATAGCCTGCGATAATGCAATGCTTCCTCTTTCGCCCGGATCGTTTAAATCCTGCTGCGTATTCCCGATAAACTGCTGTTTTAAGTTTTCAAATTCTTTGGCATCAAACAAAGGATTTCTTAATTCTTCTGCCAGTAATGTAATTACCTGATCTAAATCTTTTTTCAAGCATTTAAATCCAATATTGATTTTAAAAGTTGAGGCATTTACGCTTAAGTTTACGCCCAATTTCTGCAGTTTTTCTGAGAATTTAAACTTGTCATTCAACGTAGTCCCTTTTGATAACATTGAGGCTGTTAAAGAAGGAATCATATTGTTTTTTCCTTCATTTGCATAATTTCCTAACGAAATGCTTGCTGCAACAGTTACGAAATCTTTAGCTGAAGTTTTTACCGAAATGACATCAATTCCAGATACTTTTTCTCTTTTGTAAGCCGAAGCTGTTTTTTCGATTACCGCATTATCATAAGCGATTTCTTTTGTGTTTTTTTGTTCTGATGAAAAAGCTGATTCTGATTCTTCATGCACGTGTCCGTCTTCTGAATGTCTGTAATAAAACGGTCCGTTTTCAGGAATAAAGTTGTTTGCTTTTGCAGTATCCTGATTTTGGTTTCCTGATTGTTTCGGAATAAAATAACCCGTTGTGCTTTGGTCTTCAACTAAATATTTTTGTGCTACACGAAGAACATCTGCCGGAGTTACTTTTTTCAATCTGTTAACTCCTGTTACATAATCTGTCCAGTCGCCGGCTGCAATGGCTTCGTTTAATTCTGATGCAATTACGCCAGAACCGTCTCTTGCTAAAATGGTCTGCGCACTAATTTTGGCAACTACTCTGTTTACCTCATCTTGTGTTACGCCTTCTTTTTGGATTTTTGCTACCACTTCGCTGATTTTTGCATCGATATCTTCATGTTTTGATGAGGTTGGAAAACCAACTCCGATAGTAAAAAGACCGACTTCTTTGAAATTTGTTGCACTTGCATACGTATAAATTCCTAAACGGCTGTCAACGAACGTTTTATTTAAAATAGCTGACGGTCCGGAACCTATAATTTCTCCCAAAATATTTAAGGCAGGAAGATCTTCATGTAAAGCGCCCGCAATTTTATAAGCTTTGTTTATTACGCCTAATTCTCCCGGTTTTCTTACTACAATTTTTCGCGCGCCATATTGCTGCGGTTCCTGCGTGTACGGTTGCGGCTTTGCGTTTGGTGCTTTTGTAATTTTACCGAAATACTTTTCGATTAAGTCAAAAACGTTGTCTTTTTTAAAATCTCCAATAATGGTTAAAGTGGCATTATCCGGCCAGTAATAGGTATTATAGAAATTACGTAAAACTTCGATTGGTGCATTCTCGATATCCGATTTCCAGCCAATTGTCGAGTGATGATACGGGTGTGCAATGTATGCCGAAGCCCAGATTTCTTTGTCTAATAAACTATTTGGATTATTTTCACCGCGTTCAAATTCATTACGCACAACCGTCATTTCGGCTTCTTTATCTTCTTTTAATAATAAAGAATTGCGCATTCTGTCGGCTTCAATTTGAAGTGCCAGTTCGATTTTATCACTCGGAAGTGTTTCGAAATAATTCGTACGGTCATACCAGGTTGTGGCGTTTAACTGCGCTCCTGTATTTTGCAAAACATCTGTAATGGTGTTTCCGTTTTTTTTGTTAAAACTCGGCGTTCCTTTAAACATTAAATGTTCTAAAAGGTGTGTCGATCCTGTGTTTCCTAAAACCTCATGTTTAGAACCTACACGATATACAATCTGCACTGTTGCAACTGGCGAAGCATTGTCCTGCAAAAGCAAAACATTCATACCGTTTGGCTGATATAAATATTCTTCTATTCCGCCTAATTCTTTTATTTTCTTGAAGTTAACTGATTTATTCTGCGCAGAAACAAGCGTGCAGAATGCTAGTGAGCAATAGCCCAGAAGGATGTGTTTTTTCATTTTTTTGAGAGATTTTTTCTTGAGTTTTCAGTCGCAGTCGCAGTTTTCAGTTATCGACTGAACAGATTAAACCAAACTGAGACTGCGACTGAAAACTGCGACTGAATACTAATTTACGATTTGCTGAAGATTTCTTTTAGTTTTGATTGTAATTCTGCTTCTCTAAGATTTTTAGCAACGATTTTTCCATCTGGACCAATTAAGTAATTCGTTGGCACCATTTTTACTCCGTATAAAACAGCAGCTTCGTTCTGCCATCCTTTTAAATCAGAAACATGAGTCCATGTTAAACCGTCTTTTTCGATTGCTTTCTGCCAAAGGTTCTTTTTATCATCTAAAGAAACTCCCACAACATCAAATCCTTTTTCGTGATAGGTTTTATAAGCTAAAACTACATTTGGATTTTCTTTTCGGCATGGTCCGCACCAAGAAGCCCAAAAATCAACTAAAACATATTTTCCTTTATAATCTGAAAGCTTCACTACTTTTCCGTCAATATCAGTTTGAGAAAACTCTGGAGCCGTAACGCCTACAGCTGTTTTTTCGTTAAGGTCGATGGCTTCTTTTAACTGTTTTCCGTAAATTGATTTTTGTACTTCCGGAGATAAAACGGCATAATACATTTTTACTTGTTCCGGAGTTCCATACGATACAATTCGGTCGTTGATTATTAAAGCTGCGCCTACTTTATCTTTGTTTTTTCGGATGTATTTATCGGTTAAATCATCAGCGAAAGCGGCAAGATCTTTCCATTTTTTATCCATCATGGTTTGCTGTTCAGCTGTTAATTTTACTTTTCCATTTTGAGTTAGGGAATCAGATAATTTGTAGACTGGACCAGCGATATTCTGGATTTTTTTGAATTCGTTATCGTAGTATGATTTGTAAATATCATTTTGCGGCGCTCCACTGATTTTAGCTTTAAAAATAGAATCTTTTTTAGCTTCAATTTTAATGTCTTCGTTCTCTAAAAGAAAGAAAGCCCCATAATCTTCTCCTTTTAATTTAAGAGAATATAGTAAAGGTTCTGAAACTTTTCCTTCAAAAGTAAAAGTTCCTCCTTCTTTAATTTGTGCAGAATCTGCTATTTGTTTATTTCCTTTTTCATCTGTGTTTTCAAGATAAACCATTCCTTTATCTAATCCGGCAATAGTACCGTTGATTGTGTAACCTTCTTTTTTAGAGCAAGAAGTAGTTACAGATGCAAGTGCAAATACAATTAATGACGATTTTAAGATTGTACTTTTCATGTGAGTTATTTTTTTAGTTTTTTTGTCTCAGTTTTCAGTCCCAGTTTTCAGTTACAGTGTTGATTGAGACTGTAAACTGCGGCTATAAACTTAAAATTAAGATTTTAATAGTTCTTTTAATTTTGCTTCTAATTCTGCACCTCTTAAATTGTCGCTGATAATTATACCTTTACTATCAACTAAATAGGTTGCCGGAATTGCTTTTACATTAAATGCTTTGCTTACTTTGTCATCATCTAAAAGATTACGCCATTGCATATTTTCTTGTCCTAATGCTTTCTGCCAGGCTTTTTCATCTTTGTCAATTGAAATACTTAAAATTTCAAATCCTTTTCCTGAATATTCTGAATAGGCTGTTTTTAGGTTTGGGATTTCTTTTCGACATGGTCCGCACCAAGAAGCCCAAAAATCAACCAAAATGTATTTTTTTCCTGCTGTAATATCTTTTGCCGCGTATGGTTTTCCGTCTTTGTCTTTTAGACTGAAATTAGCAATGCTGGTTCCAATTAATGATTTCGGATTTAAATCTTTATCTAAAATTTGTCCGTAATAGCTTTTCTTAGCTGTTTCAGAAAACTGATCGTACAATGGTTTTTGTTCTGGTGTAAAATAACTGTAATTTGTCATCATAAAAAACGGTCCCCACCAGGTTTCTTTATGTTTTGCAATAAGATCTAATGTTGTTTTTTCTACTTTGGTAAAAAATGCTTTTTCCTTTGCTTCAAAAACTTTCCATTGTTCAGTGCCGTAAAGAGAGTCTAAAGCTTTTTTATTTCCTTCTTTTCTGGCTTTGCCTACTTTATTGCTCAATTCATCTATTCCAACATGATAAGCAGCATAATCTTTATCTAACTCTGCTTTAAAAGCGGTTTCTTTTACATAATAATGATGTGATTTTGAACCTGTAACTGCTATGTCTTTAAATTTAATATACTGTCCTTCATCATTTGAAACACTGCCCGAAGCAGTAATTTTTATTTTAGAATTTTCTGCCATTACAGAAATGTTTCCTTTGTTTTTACCAAAGATAATATAGAAAAAACGCGGTTCTTTTAATTTTCCTGTAAAGGTAAATTTACCATCTTTCAGCGTAGTTTCTGCAACCGGCAGTTCTGATGAATGTGTACCACCTGGAATTAATTTTACAGTTGTTCCTTCTTCAAGACCTGTAACGTTTCCTTCAATTGTATAAGATGCTGCTGCCGGAGCAGCTGTTTTTTTCTTTTGTGCCTGAGTGTTTGAAACCATAAACAAACAGATGCACAAAGCTGTTATTTTATATTTAATTGTATTCATTTTTGATCGATGTTTTATAGAAAAGCTTCCCTTTCGTGATTCCTAATCAGGAAGCTTTTGAATTGTTATTTATCTACATTTTGTGTTAATGTTCCGTTTCCTGGATTTTGTGTTGCTCCTTGTGGAAATGGCATTGTCCATAAATGAGAATCTGATTTTAAAGTATAGGTATTTCCGTTTGCTGTTTTAGTATAACTTACTTTATAAACACCTTCGGCATTTAAACGGCGTGCATCTGCAAAAGGAATCAGCGTATTAATCAGTTCATTGTTTTTTGTTCTAAAAATAGCATTCAGAGCTGTTGTTTTATCTGAAGTTGAAATATCCTGATAAGAGGCAGGAAAAATACGGGTTTTACGTACTGTATTTAAAACTCCCAGCGCTTCACTGATCTGCCCTGCACGTGCAAGACATTCTGCTTTAATTAAATACACTTCTACAGTTGTAATACCGCCAAAATTAAAAGCTCCAGACAGTGTTCTTCTATAATACGTTTCTGCTCCAACGGTGTAAATTTTCCAACGAGAAATAAAACGTGCATCTCCAGCTTCAAAACGTTGCGCGCGTTCTACCGGAATACTATTTTCTGTTGTTAAACTAGAATACGTTCCATGACGATAGGTATAGTTTTCTACATAATTATATCCCATTGGAGATACTGTTGTAGTATACGAATTAGGAATATCTATAACTGCTTTGTTTGTATTGTAATATCCAATCCAGTCGTACAATTTATTATTTTCTGACAATGCTAAATCTGCATATTTCAGGGCTTCTGTATAATTATTCATCTGTAGATATACTCTTGCATAAAATGCGTAACCTGCCCCTAAATTTGGATGCAAAGCAGTTTGTGAAACTTTTGGCAGATATGGCAAAGCTTCTTTAACATCATTCAGGATAAAATCATAGATCTCCTGAATCGTTACTTGTTTACTTGGCGCATTGATATTGGCACTTGTAATTAAAGGAACTGATAATTTTGTTGAAGCTGTAGATGCAGTATAAGTATCTGCATAAAAATTAGCGAGATTAAAGTAATTCATAGCACGCAATACTTTTGCTTCTGCCCAGACTATTCTTTTTTCGGCATCAGTTCCGGTAGTTGTTGATAAGGCATTTTCGATAATTAAATTAAAAGTCGCAATTCCGGCATAACCTGCATAATAAGCGGTTTCGTCTGATACTTTAAACGAAATACGATCTGCATTTTCGTCCCACATATAATTGGCATTATACAATCTATTGCTTGCTAAAGAGGCAACTGTAACATATTGATCATTTAATAATTGTGACGCTCCGGTAATATCAATTCTGTGATTGGTGTATTCGTCACGTAAAAAAGCTTCATAATCTGCTAATGTTGTGGGTGTTTTAAAACCCTTTGGCACATCATCCAGATAATTATCACAAGAGACTAAAGTCAATCCTAAAGCTATTAAGCATGCTGTCTTTTTATATATATTTTTCATCGTCTAGTCTTTAATAAATTAGAAATTAACATTTACACCCAAAACAAAACTTGGAGATATGAAACCGCCCAGCATATATTTAGCGTCTCTGCTTTTGGCAAAAGTGTATACATTTTCTGCATTTAAATTAAAACGCACTCCGTCTAGTTTTGCTCTTTTAATAAGGTCTTTTGGCATTTGATACGCCAATGAAACGTTGCTTAATCTCACATTTGATGCATCCAGAATATTAATGTTTGAATATGAATAAATAGTGTAAGAATCTGAATTAAATTCCGGATCATATTCATAAACTGCTCTTGGAACATTTGTAAATGCTTCGTCGCCTGGCTGCATCCAACGATTTGCGATATTGTTGTTTACTACTGAAATATCGGTTACGTAACCTCCTGCAGCTCCGTTATAACTATTTTTCAACATTGGCAGAAAAGTATTTCTAACTTTATGTCCTAACTCATAAACAAAAAGTGCCGAAAGTGAGAAGTTTTTATAATTAGCAGAAGTATGGAAAGAACCGCTGTGAATAGGAACTGTTGATCCATAATCCTGAATAGCATCCAGCTGGCCCGGATTGTATTTTACTGCTGTTCCAGATGCATCATAAACCTGAGGTATTCCTGTACTGCTTAAGCCTGCCCATTTATAACCATAAATTGTGTTGTAGCTGTTTCCTACTCTTGGGAAATCTTGAGGATAATCTAACTGCAGATAATAAACCGGAGCTTTTACATTGACGTAATCTACTTTGTTTTTGTTGTTAGCATATAAAACGGCTGCATCCCATGAAAATGAAGGTGTTTTTACAATAGTACCACTTAAGCTGACTTCGATACCTTTGTTTGTCATTTCTCCATTGTTAAGCGTATAAGTAGAATATCCAAATCCTTCGGTTGGAATTCCCTGGCTTCTTGCTAATAGATCTTCTCCTTTTTTGTTGTACAAATCTAAGGTTCCGCTTATCCTTCTTTTAAACAATGAAAAATCTAAACCAATGTTTTTTGTTGTCGTTTTTTCCCAAGATAATTCTGGGTTTGGTCGTTTATTAACAGTTCCCTGATTTCCTCCAACATTTGAATTTGAATTGTAATAGGCTGTAAGATATGGCGCTGAATCTTTGGCAATATTTCCTCCAATACCATACGATCCGCGAACTTTTAGGGCATCTACCCATGAAACTGCAAAAAATGATTCTTTATCGATATTCCACGCTGCTCCTGCTGACCAGATGGGTTTATTTTGGTATTTGCTGTCTGTTCCCCAAAGATTAGAACGATCCCAGCGTACACTTCCAGAAACATTATATTTTTTATCAAAAGTATAACCTCCTGTTCCATAAACTGAAACATAACGATTTTGTAATTCTTTTTCCAAAGAAAACTCATCTTGCACCATGTAACCGCCAAAAACAGTTCCATAAACTTTTAGTAAATCAACTTGGTTAATAGGTGCAAAACCTAAAGTCTGGCTGTCATATCCGTATCGTGTATTGTTGCTGAACTCTTGTTTTGAATGACGAATTTCCATACCGGCAATAGCAGAAAAATCGTGTTTATCAGCAAAAATCTGATTGAAATTTAACTGCTGACGGAAATTATAAGCATTAGAAAACTGGTTGGTTTCTTTTATAATATCTCCGTAAGGCAAATTATAAACGGCTTTGTTATTGGCAATCGTTACCAATTGGTTAACTCTGTTTCTAACATAATAAGAATCTTTTTCATACAACTGGCTTGCACGATCTGAACTGTATTCGTATTGAAACATTACATTGTAAGTAAACGCTTTGCTGAATTTTACATTAAACTTGGCAAAAGTTCTGTTTAAGAAATTTTTAGTCTCATTTAAATTTCTTCCAAACTCGTCCATTGGTGTAATATCCATATTGTACAAGCCATAATTCTGCATCGATTGCAGCGTATAATTATTATAACGAGAAGCTGCTGTAGAAACAAAATTAGTTCCGTCGTTGTTTACTAACTGATTATACGGCTGATATTTAAAATACGAATTTGATAAATCAGGATTTAGTGCTAAAAAGCTTTGTGTATCGCCTTTTCCGTAATTAATATAAGTTCCTAAGTCTAAAGACAGCCAGTTATTAATTTCTGTTGAATTTTTTAAATTAATTCCCACTGACTGATTTTCAGAGTATCTGTTTTCAAGTTCATTATTTTTATAGGTAAGCGAAGCGTTAAATGTATTGTTATCTGTTGCTTTACCTAAACTAACATTATGCTGCATAAAATACTGATCGCGTTTTGCATATCTGGCAATATCATCGAAGTATTTATATCCCTGAGAACCCAGCTTGTTTAAACGATTGTTCATTTCTGTTTGAGAAATGTTTCCTGCATAACCGTTTAAAATAGTCTGCATTCCTAAACTGGTAAAAACTGCGTTATTTAATAATGATTGTGAATATGTCGCTGCATTTGCTCCTTTTAAATTAGGATTTCCATCTGCCCATCCTCTTTCTAAACCAATAATATCAGCAGAATCAGTAAGGTTTCCGGTGTAATTTCTATAAGGTGTAATGGTTAAATTACTAGAGAACGAAATGTTTGTTTTTCCTGCTTTTGCTTTCTTAGTTGTAATAACGACAACCCCATTTGCGGCACGTGAACCGTAAATAGACGAAGCTGCTGCATCCTTTAAAACCGTAATGGTTTCAATATCTTCTAAGTTCAGACTTGGAACATTTTCTTCTATTGTAGAAAACGGAGTCAATTTTGTATTTTCTATCGGAAATCCGTCAACAACATACAAAGGAGATGTTACGCCAAGCATAGATGTTGTACCACGAATTTTTCCATCCTGATAACCCACAATACGACCTTCTAAAATTTTATCTAAACTGCTTAAACGCTGTTCCTGAAAATCTTTTGCTTTTAAATTTGAAAAAGATCCGGTTGCCTGCTCAGCCGAAATATTTTGGTAACCTGTTGTTAAAACAATTTCACCCAGTTGAAGTGTTTCTTCTTTAAGCACAACATTGATTACACTTCTGCCTTCAACTTTTATTTCTTGTCTTACGAATCCTAAATAAGAATATGCTAAAGTCGTTTCACTGCTTACTGCAATAATCTGATATTCTCCGTTAAAGTCTGTATTTACACCTCGTCCAGAACCATTATCAGAAATTGCGGCACCTGCTAAAGGCATTCCTTTTTCATCGGTAACACGTCCTTTTACGATAAAATCAGCCTCCTCATTTTGTAATTTTACAGGTTTTTCTGCCGGAGCTTTTTTTGCCATTAATACAATATGGTTTCCCGAAACTTTATAATCTGTTCCGGTATTGCCAAAAATGGTATTTAAAATCGTCTCGATCGAAACATTACTTTCATTTACATAAATAGTTCTGTTTAAATCAACTGATTTTACATTATAAACAAATCTGTAATTGGTAGTGTATTCTAATTTTTCGATGGCTTTTGCAACCGTCATATTATTAGCACTGAAAGACATTTTTGCTTTTTGCGAGTAGGTTACACCCGCCTGCATAACCGTGAGAGTGGTTAATAGAAATAATGTGGTCAATTTCATCTTCAAATCGAATTTCAAAAAAGGTTTGTCGAACCTAATTCTGTTCAATAGTTTTTTCATACTTTTAAAATGTTTTTTAATGTTGGTTGGTTAATTAACTGATCGCATTTATTCTACCGGGAAATGTTGGCGCATTTTCCGGTTTTTTTATTTAATGCCGATCCTTCTTCTTTGGATTTTTGTTACATAGGCGTTTTTTAATTGTTAATTATGAATTGTTAATTGATAATTTACTTTATTGTAATCTTGTCTCTGTCAATGATATAATCAATTGCATAACTGTCACTAAAATATTTGAGCACCACTTCAATGGGTTCATTATCAAAACGGGCGTTAAAAATTTCTTTTCCAAGTACTTTGTTTTTATTGATGAAAGTAACATTGTAACGTCGTTCCAGTTTTTTAATAATAGCATCAAACGAAGCATTTTTGAATACTAAACTTCCTTTTATCCAAGCTGTATAATATTCTGTATTAACCTGTTCTGTTGTAATTTCAGACTGTCCTCTTTCGTTTGAGCCTTTTTCTCCAGGTTTTAAATACACTTGGTTTTCTTTGGTTTTCTGATCTTTGTACAAAGACACTTTTCCTTCAACCAAAACAACATCAGTTCTTGGATTTTCACTATACGTATCTACATTAAATTTAGTTCCCAAGACCTCAACATTTACATTCTGCGTGTTTACATCAAACGGATGTTCTTTGTCTTTTTCAACTTCAAAAAAAGCTTCCCCAAGAAGATAAACTTGTCGGTTTTGATTTTTAACAAACTGAACCGGATATCGCAGCGATGTTCCTGCATTTAAATGCACAAGTGTTCCATCTGACAATTGTACTTCAAACTTTTTTCCGTACGGAATTTTGATTGTATTGTAAACTAATGCGCCTTTGGCATAAGCTTTCGTATAAACCAATCTGTCTTTTTCCTGTTTTCCAATTACATTTCCGTCTTTATCAGTTATAGTTCTGGCTTCATTTGGGTCAAGATTCTGCGATTCGTCACCCAGCTGCAGCACAATTTCATCTTCTCTTGGTATTATTACATTTTGTTTCGACTGTATTGCAGTGGTTGAATTTTTGTAAAAATAAAATCCGCCCAAAGCCACGATCAAAATCGCTGCATATTTGTAATACGATGAAAATCTTCTTTTATAAAAACCGTTATTTTCTTTTCTGATTCTTTCTGAAAGTTGTTTTCTGACTTCGGTAGAATCAAAATTGTTCACAGCGGTATCTATTGCGTAATTGGTTTTTACAAAATCCTTAAACACAAGCTGATTTTCATCCTCTTTTAACCATTCGGTCAAGGCTTCGATTTCCTCCTGACTCGCCTGATTTGTGATAAATTTAACAATTAGTCTCTCTGACTTTTTTACTGTCATTTTAGTTATTTTTAATATTATTACGAAGCCAAAAAACAAAACCCTAACAATTTGATAAAGTTTTTTTCATTTTGATGAATTTTTTATTTTTCACAAGTTTTTTCTTTCAATAAATTCTACTAATTTGATAGATATAAAAGAGTAAATGTTTTTATCTTTGCATTTTTTCAGGTTTTTATTTGTAATAATTTTCAAATAGAAAATGAAAAAAACAGCCAATTTGCCCCAAATACAGCCTCAGTTTAAGCCTTAAAAATTATAATTTATATATTTGTTTCTATGATAAATGCCGACTACAACAATAACGCTGTATTAATTGAGTCTCTTAAAAGCGGAGATGAAATGGCATATACTTATTTAATCGATACGTATCATCATAAACTTTGTGTTTATGCTAACAGTCTGGTAAAGAATGTTTACAGTGCAGAAGATATTGTACAGAATGTTTTTATTAAGGTTTGGGAACAGCGCACGAGATTAAAACCGGAGCATTCGTTAAAAAGTTTTCTTTATAAAATGACTTATAACGAGTTTATCGATTTGTATCGAAAAAACCAGTCTTTGTTTTCATTAGAAAAATCGTATTATGACGCTTTGAACGGAATTGTTCAGGAAGAAGATTCAGAAGCTTTTCAGAGGGTTTTAAATGCGGTAAATAAAGAAATTCAGAATCTGCCTCCAAAATGCAAAGAGGTTTTTATTTTGAGTAAAAAAGAAGGTTTGACTAATATCGAAATCGCCGAGCATCTAGATGTTTCTATAAAAACCGTTGAAGCTCAAATTACTAAAGCTTTTTCCATTCTAAGAACTTCCTTAGAAGAAAAGGTAAAAAGTGTTTTGTTTCTTTTATTTTCGGCTAAAAAAAAATTCAGACTAAGTAAATTAATCTGAATTTTCCTTTTATTGTTTTAAAGCATAAATAAATCCTGTTCCCTTTCCCCCGTTTTCGAGTTCATATTCCGTTTGAATTCGCGTATAACCGTCTCCTTCAAATTCGTCGAGATAATCCCAGTTTGCTGTGAGATCTTCAGAGAAAAGTACATAACAATTGATGGTTTCTGCTTCTTCTATATTTACAGGGATAAAACCATGATATCCTAAAGATGATCCCCAGCCTCCTTCATGCAGTTTCCCTTTTATAATTGCTTTCTGCCATTCTCCTTTAATAGGATCCATAACCGAATGATTGGATTCGCCCGGTGCCAGCGAACCATAAATAATTAAAGCCGGCATTGATTGTAAATCTTTCATTTATGATACGTATTCCATTTTTTGTTCAAAAAATTCCAAAACCGGCATTTTCATATCGTGGTAAAAAAGCACTTTCCAGTTTTCGTCTTTTGCCTGCAGTTCCCATTTTTTTCGGGATTCCATAGCGCGTTTTCCATCAAAGTCGGTTTTGTAAGCAACGTGCATTGACCAGTATATTTTTTGAGGCAGATCGTCTGCGCCGTAAAAAACAATTTCATCATTGGCTTTGATCCAGAAAACCTGATGATATTTGGTATGTCCGGCCGAAACTTCGTAGAAAATTTCATCAGTAATCTGCCCGCTGTCATTATGCATTAATTCTACATTAGGCAGTTTTTTGAGCTCATTTAAAATCTCAAAAACATAAGACGGATTATTGATTTGTTCTAAAGCAAAATCTATTTCTCGCTCCTGAATGTAAATCTTAGCATTTGGAAAATTACAAACAAAGTTTCCATTCTCAAAATAACCAATTCCTTCGATATGATCTTTGTGCAGATGCGAAACCAAAACCTTTGTTATTTGCTCCGGAGCAATATTATTCTTTTTCAGCATTTCATGAATAAACGGGATTCCGTCATTCATAAATCCTAGACCAAAATCTAATAATATGACATCGTTATCTGTAATAATCACAAAAGGCTGAATTGCCATTTTAAGGCCTGTCTCGGTTGTTTCTTTTGTAATCAGCTTAAACTCTTTTTTAGAATCAGCTATATAATTTCCTTCTTGTAAAGCTATAATTTTCATTTTTGTTCTGCTTTAATTTTGCGACACTACAAAGTTCTTAAGATTTTCTATATTTGTAAAACCTTATTTTTCGATAAAATCAATCGATAAAACCGATTTAGAAATGGAACTTCGACAGCTTAAATATTTTCTAAAAGCAAAAGAATTACTGAATTTTACCGAAGCTGCAACTGCACTTCACATCAGTCAAAGCACTTTATCACAACAAATTAAACAATTGGAAGATGAATTGCAGGTACCGCTTTTTAATAGAATTGGAAAACGAATTACACTTACGGAAGCTGGAGATTTATTTTCGGTTTACGCGCAACAGTCTGTTAACAAAGCAACGGACGGTTTTGAACTTTTAAAAGATTTGAATAATCTTGAAACCGGAAAAGTGGCGATTGGTGTGACATACGCACTTCGTCATGTGGTTACAAAAGCGCTGATTTTATTTAGTTCTGAATATCCTAAAATTCAATTCGAAATCGTCTTTGGAACTTCGCAGGAACTGATACAGAAACTAAATCTTTTTGAACTTGATGTAATTCTGACTTTTGAAGAAATTGCTTCTGAGGCACATTTTAAATACAGGGAATTATTTACGTCTCCAATGGCTTTGGTTACCTCAACCGAAACATCATTTACCAATAAAAAAAGTATTTCTTTGAGTGAAGTCAGTTCCTTGCCGCTCGCACTTCCTTCAAGTGGTTTCAGTACTACACAGTTTATAAATAAAGCTTTTAAAAAAGACAATCTCAATCCGAAAGTTACGATTGAAATTAATGATATTCCCACTTTGCTGGAATTAATCAAAACGGGAAAATGGCATACCATTTTAACTAAAACAACAATCGAAAACGAAAAAGATTTGCATGCTATTCCCATAAAGGGAGAAAACATGACCAGAACTGCAATGCTGATTTCTTTGAAAGAAGTGTATGAGAAAAAAGCGGTGATTGCGTTTTTGAAAACATTGATGGAGAATTTGAAATAAGTTTTTACGTCATTATTTAAAACTTATCATACTTAGTAAAAAAAAGCCCCTTTCAATACGAAAAGGGCTTAACTGCGTGTTGTATTTAGAGTTTAGAGATTCATTTTTTTAGCATCTTCAACAAATTGTTTCAAACCAATATCTGTTAGCGGATGTTTTAGTAATCCTTTAATTGCCGAAAGCGGTCCGGTCATCACGTTTGATCCTACTTTGGCACAATTTACAATATGCATTGTATGCCTTACCGAAGCTGAAAGTATCTGGGTTTGGTAATTGTAATTATCATAGATTTCTCTGATTTCTTCAATAAGATGCATTCCATCTGTTGAAACATCATCTAAACGGCCTAAAAATGGAGAAACATAAGTAGCTCCTGCTTTTGCTGCCAATAATGCCTGACCCGCAGAAAATACTAGAGTTACATTGGTTTTAATTCCTTTAGAAGAAAAATATTTACAGGCTTTTACACCGTCGCCAATCATAGGCAGTTTTACCACAATCTGCGGATGTAAAGCTGCAAGCTCTTCTCCTTCTCTTACCATTCCTTCAAAATCAGTTGAAATTACTTCAGCCGAAACATCGCCGTCAACGATATTACAAATGTCAAGATAATGTTTTAAGATGTTTTCTTTTCCTGTAATTCCTTCTTTGGCCATTAAAGACGGATTGGTGGTTACGCCGTCTAAAACGCCTAAAGCCTGCGCTTCTTCAATATCCTGAAGATTGGCTGTATCAATAAAAAATTTCATGCTTTTTAGTTTAAGTTAAAAGTTTTTTTGCGTAAAAAAACTTTGTCAAATTTTAAACTTTGACAAAGTTCTCAGCATGCTGTAGTGAGTGAAAAATGTGCATTTCGATCGATTCTAATCTTCAAAAAACCCTTAATAAAAAAATAACTCACTTTACTATTTTATTAAACTGACTTGTTTCTTTTGTTTGATTTTCAAAAAATAGTAACTAAACCTTCAACCTATTTTTTTAAATCTCGCTTTCAAAACAAATCATAATCTTAATACACATTCTCTCAATTTTATCTCACTATATTTTTGATATTAAAATCTAAACCAATTAAATATATTGGTTAATTATGTTTTCAAATAATTCCTGTTTACCGCTTTGAAGATTTAATTCACCATTTTCGTGAGCGATAGTATAAAGATCTTTAAGGTTTAATTTTCCTTCAGCAAAATCTTTTCCTTTTCCAGAATCGAATGAGCTGTATCTTTCTTTTCTTAATTTTTCGTAAGGAGAAGAAGTGATAATTTTGTCTGCAGTAAGTAAAGCTCTTGCAAAAGTATCAGCTCCACCAATGTGCGCTAAGAAAACATCTTCAAGATCTGTAGAATTTCTTCTAATTTTAGCATCAAAGTTAACTCCTCCGCCTTGTAATCCTCCGGCTTTTAAGAAAACCAACATGGCTTCAGTCGTTTCCTGAATATTATTTGGGAACTGATCTGTATCCCATCCGTTTTGGTAATCTCCTCTGTTTGCATCGATACTTCCTAACATTCCTGCTTTTGCAGCAACCTCTAATTCGTGTTGGAAAGTATGCTGCGCCAAAGTAGCGTGATTTACTTCAATATTGATTTTGAAATCTTTGTCTAAACCATAATTTTTTAAGAATCCAATTGCAGTAGCCGAGTCAAAATCGTATTGGTGTTTAGATGGCTCCATTGGTTTTGGCTCGATAAAGAAAGTTCCTTTAAAACCTTGAGCTCTTGCGTAGTCTCTAGACATTGCAAGGAATTGTGCCATGTGGTCTAATTCTCTTCCCATATCTGTGTTTAGTAAAGACATATAACCTTCTCTACCACCCCAGAATACATAATTTTCTCCGCCTAAAGCAATTGTTGCGTCAAGCGCTAATTTTACTTGCCCTCCGGCTCTTGCTACTACATTAAAATCTGGATTTGTAGCTGCTCCGTTCATGAATCTTGGGTTTGAGAAACAGTTTGAAGTTCCCCAAAGTAATTTAATTCCAGATTCTGCTTTTTTCTGTTTTAAGTAATCTGTAATAAAAGCCAAACGTTTTTCTGATTCTGCAAAAGTTGCTCCTTCAGCAATTAAATCATAATCGTGGAAACAGAAATAATCGAATCCCATTTTGCTGATAAATTCAAAAGCTGCATCTGCCTTATCTTTTGCAGCCTGATACGGATCTGAAGAAGCATCCCAAGCAAATTGCTGTGTTCCTGGTCCAAATGGGTCGCTTCCTTGTCCGCAGAATGTATGCCAATATGCGATAGCAAATTTAAAGTGCTCGCGCATTGTTTTTCCAGCTACAACTTGATCTGGATTGTAATATTTAAATGCCAGCGGATTATCAGATTCTTTTCCTTCAAATTTAATTTGGCCGATACCTTTGTAGTATTCTTTATCTCCTAAAACTATCATTTGATTTTTTTATTTATTTGTTAATATTAATTCTAATTCTTGTTTCCATTTTTTATAAGCCGTTTCGTAAGGTTCTTTGTTATGAAGTGGTAAAAACGTCATTACGTGATCGTTGTCGCTAACATTAGCTCCAAACTTGCTGTAATCACCGTCTTTTAAACCAACTGCTCTCGCCGCACCAACCGCTCCTGTTGTATTGTAAATTTCGATTTCGTGACCAATTAAAGTTGCTACGGTATTAGAGAAAATCTCCGAACGGAAAAGATTGTCATTTCCTGCTCTAATTACATTAATCGTTGCATTATCGTCTTTTAAACATTCCATTCCATATACAAACGAAAAAGCAATTCCTTCAAGAGAAGCTCTAAACAAATGCGCGCTGTTGTGAATATTTAAGTTGAGGTTTAAAAAGTGAGTTCCAATAGTTTTATTCTTGAACATACGTTCTGCGCCATTTCCAAACGGAATCACGACTACACCTTCTGATCCAACCTCAACATTTGAAGCTTTTTCGTTCATTACCTCATAACTTTCATTACCCATATTATTACGAAGCCATCTGTACTGAATTCCTGCTCCGTTAATATTTAAAAGTTTACCGACTCTTGGCGTTTCCAATTCGTAGTTTACGTGAACGAAATTGTTCACCCTTGTGCTTTTTCCAGACGACATTTCGCTTACTGCATAAAACACGCCCGAAGTTCCGCCAGTCGCAGCCACTTCTCCCGGATTTAAAACATTTAATGATAATGCATTGTTTGGCTGATCTCCAGCTCTGTACACAATCGGAATTCCTGCCGGAAGACCAGATTCAGCAGAAGCTTTTTCTGTAACAACTCCTTGATTCGTAAAATTTTCGACGATTTTTGGCGTCAATGATTTGTCGATTCCGTAATATTCTAAAAGCCAGTCGGCTACTTTATTTTCTTTATAATCCCAAAGCATTCCTTCAGACAAACCGTTTTTGGTTGTCGTTACTTCACCTGTCAGTTTCAAAGCGATGTAATCTCCCGGAAGCATGTATTTAGCTATTTTATTGTAAACTTCAGGTTCGTTTTCTTTAACCCATTTTAGTTTTGAAGCCGTAAAATTTCCTGGTGAATTCAATAAATGCGACATGCATTTTTCTTCTCCAATTTCGGCAAAAGCTTTGTTTCCAATTTCAACCGCACGACTGTCGCACCAGATAATTGAATTTCGAAGTGCATTTCCTTCCTTATCCACAATCACCAATCCATGCATTTGGTACGAAATACCAATTCCCTGAATTTTAGATGCATCGATATTAGCTTCTTTAATAGCTCTTTTAGTTGCCGTACAAATGTGCTGCCACCAGATTTCAGGATCCTGTTCTGCCCAGTCCGGGTGAATCGAAAGGATTTCCATTTCGTTCTGCGGTTCATTCAAAACGATTATTTTTTTACCCGTTTCTGCTTCTACCAAGGCTGCCTTGACAGAAGAACTTCCAATATCATATCCGATATAATACATACTTACAATGATTCTCTTATTATTAAATTTGTCGGCACATAACACTGCGTTTCTTCGTCATGCGTAATAAATGCCGCTGCTTTGGTTCCTAATTCTTTAAAATCAGTTGAGACAACCGAAATTCCTTTGTATATAAATTTTTTCATTGGGGTTTCGTTGTACGACAAAAACCCAACGTCTTTTCCTGGTTCAAAATCTTTCTCTTTGCACTGCTCTAAAAAGTGCCCCAAAATCCTGTCGCTTACGCTTATATAAGCAATTCCTTTCTCGATATTGAACTTTTTAGGATCTGTAACCACTTCATACTCAAAACTGAAATCAGCACAGAATTTCTTAAAAAACTCAACTGTTTCTTTTGGATGATTTGTAAAATCCGGATACACAAATTGTATCTTTTTATACTTTTTAAACAAATCAGCTGCTTCTGTCAATGAGTTATAAAATGCCTTTCCAAAATCCTGAAAAACATAATTATTTGCTTTATCTGCCTGAATATTCCAGTCTATCAAAAGCAGTTTATCTTTTGAAATTGCCGACAACGCCGGAGCAATTTCTTTGTGATCAAAATTCATGACCACGTATTTGTAATACTTCCCGATTCCGTTATTGATGATCGTTTTAAAAACATCAATATTATAATGATGAAACTGCACATCTGTAATCACGTTATCCGGCAGGTTATTGACAAATGAATGGTACAAAACTTCTTTATATGCCTTAAAAGTGTCTAAAACCAAAAGCACTTTTCTTGTTTCACCCGCCACATAATATCCTTTATTGGGTACAGATTCAATCGTATTCTGTTCTTTTAAAATCGTATACGCTTTAAAAACTGTATCTCTCGAAAGCTGATAGGTCTTGCAGATTACATTTACTGACGGAAGCAAATCTCCCTTTTGTAAAATGTTCTCGGCAATAGCATTTGTAATTCCATCAACCAATTGCTGGTACTTCGGAATATCACTATCGTGATTAATTATAAATTCAAATTTTTCTTCTTCTTTTAGCATACCGTTCTGTTCCGTTCTGTTATGCTAAAGTAGCTAAAAAACTTTTATAAAAAATCATTTTATGTATTAATTATGTTAAGTTTTTTAAATTCTATATTTTAATAATTTGGGCGTGTGCCTGTCCCGATAGTTATCGGGAGGCTATACATTTCATAATAAGTTTGTAATTGCGACGAACGAACAGCCTCACTGCAATTTGATTCAGCAAATGTGATTGCTTCGTTCCTCGCAATGACAAAAAAAGCAAAATCAAATCAACACAACCGATTGTAAATTTTGCTAAATTTTTTTACACAAAAAAACTAATCAATTAATCTTCTTATTCCATACGGATCAATTGTTACGATCGAACCATCTTCTAGATAATCAATTTTAGTCACTTTCATGCTTCTTAAATGTGTTACGCCTTTTGACAAACTTGAATCATGATAAAATAAATACCACTCATTTTCAACCTCACAAATAGAATGATGAGAAGTCCAGCCCACAACAGGATTTAAAATTCTTCCCTGATAGGTAAACGGCCCATACGGATTATCGCCAATAGCGTAACAAATAAAATGGGTGTCTCCTGTTGAATATGAGAAATAATATTTTCCGTTGTATTTATGTACCCATGAAGCTTCAAAAAAACGACGGTTATTGTCTCCGGCTAACAGGATTTCTCCTTTTTCATCCAAAATTTTAATCTCTTTTGGTTCTTCTGCAAGTTCAAGCATATCATCGCGAAGCAAAGCTACAATTGGTCCTAAAGCGGGTTCATTTTCAGAAGGTTCTTCGTTATTCTGGTCGTATACATTGTTTCTGTATTTCTGCAATTGTCCGCCCCAGATACCGCCAAAATAAATATAATGTTTTCCGTCTTCGTCTTCAAAAACTGCAGGATCAATACTGTAACTTCCTTTTATTGCATCTGGCTGAGGTACAAAAGGCCCTGAAGGAGAATCGCTGATCGCTGCTCCAATCTGGAAAATTCCATTAGCACGTTTGGCAGGAAAATACAAATAGTACTTTCCGTTTTTATGTGCTGCATCTGGCGCCCACATTTGTTTTTCGGCCCAGGCAACATCATCTACGTGAAGCGCAACACCATTATCTACGGCTTTTGCTGTAATACTGTCCATTGAAAAAACGTGATAATCTTCCATTCCAAAATGATCTCCATTATCATTAAACGGAATTCCGGCATCTATATCATGCGATGGATAAATATAAATTTTACCATTAAACACATGCGCCGACGGATCGGCTGTGTAAATATGAGAAACTAAAGGCTTTGAAATCGCCAGTTCATTAATTTCATCGAAATTAATTTGTTCAATGCTGTCTTCAGGCATAGTGATATCTTGGTTTTAAATAATTAAGTTCTTCTTTGTTTTAAATCGGTTTCGATCTGCACTTCCATTTCTTTATTGATTTTATAGAAAAACAACAATCCGGCTCCTATTAAAAATGGAATTGCAGGAAAAATGCTGACCAATAATTTGATTCCGTTAATCGCAGTTTCTGTTTGTACAGCAGAGTTTGGCGTGTAATGAAAAAATCCTAAAAACAATGTTGTCAAGGCACCGCCAATACTTAATCCGGCTTTTAAGCCTACCATCATGGCAGAGAAAATAATTGCTGTGGCTCTGCGATTGTTAAGCCATTCCGAATAATCGGCCACATCGGCAATCATTGCCCAAAGAATTGGGATTGTAATTCCGTAGAAAAATCCGTGCAGAATTTGGGAAAAAAACATTAAGCTGACTGATGTTGACGGAAAGAAATAAAAAGCGATAATAAAAAGTGTTGAAATGAATAAGAACAATCCGAATACATTTCGCTTTCCGTATTTATCTGCCAGGTTTTTAGACAACGTGATTCCTACGATCATAAAGATAATGCCGCCTGCATTGAATAATCCAAATCCAGCAGAAACTGGATCATTACCAAAATGATTCAACCCAATAGCCGATAAGGTATCTAAAATAGGCTGGATAAAAAGTGCTAATTGATCTTTATCGACATAGTTTTCAAAATAATATACATACGAACCGCCTTTCATTGCCAAAGTCACAAAAACCAAAGTAGTCAGCGAAAGCATAATGACCCAAGGCCTGTTTTTTACCAAATCGCCTAAATCTTCTTTTACACTTGATTTTTGCTCGGGTTTGGGAATGATTCTTTCTTTAGTCGTTAAAAATGTGATTAAAAGCATGATGGTTCCAATGATGGCTAAAACCGTCATTACTTTTTCGATACCAATTGCTTTGTCTCCGTTTCCGGCACTTTTTATAATTCCGAGCATAAAAACCTGAACAAAAAACTGGGCAAACATAACCGCAACAAAACGGTATGATGACATACTGTTTCTTTCGGACATATCGCCTGTAATAACTCCGCTTAAAGCAGAATACGGCAGATTATTTCCTGCATAAAAAAGCAGCAGTAAAGTATAAGTTACAACGGCATAAATTACTTTTCCTTTATAAGAGAAATCTGGAGTTGAAAATGCCAATAAAGCCACAACTCCAAGCGGAATTGCAGTTGCCAGAATCCACGGTCTGAATTTCCCCCATTTTGTACTTGTTCTATCTGCTAAAACACCAATAATGGGATTAAAAATAAAAGCGGCAACTAAACCAACAATCAGCATTATAATAGAAGAATCTGTTGGCGATAATCCATAAATATCAGTGTAGAAATATGCCAGATACGTCATCAAAGTCTGAAAAACCAAATTGGCTGCCAAGTCTCCTAAGCTGTATCCAATTTTTTCTTTGATGGATAATTTTTGTGAAATGTAATTCATTTTATGGTTTGTGGTTAGTTAGTTTATTGCTTTAAACTTAGTTTTTTTATCCTTTCGAGAAACGGGAAATCAGCGTTTTCAGTGCGGTTTCCCCTTCCTCAAAATGACAGGATTGTGTTGAATTAAATTTAAAACAATCGGTTGTGTAAAATTATATAAAAAAACATATTATGCAAATTCAGTCTGCTTTATTTGAATAATATCATAAAAAACAACCGTTTGTTTATAATACTCTAATTGAAAGCTGTTTAAACCCACTATTCTTCCGTTTTATTTAACTTTAAAATACTATCGTAAGCCGGTTTGTGTTTCAAATCTTTATCAAACGGAAGCGGATAATTGGTTCTTCCTTTTATAGGCCAGTCATTTAACCATGATTGTCCGTCATAAACTCCCCAAAAAGTAACTCTGCTTATTTTATCTTTATGTTTTAAGAACAATTTAAAAATCGATGCATAACGTTCTGCCAATTTAGTCTGAACAGAATCCGGCAATGTTTTAGGATACGGATTCATTTTGGCACTTCCTTCAAAATTCTGATTTACATCGGCTCCTTTTAAATCCCACGGATTTGGTAAAACGGTAATATCCAATTCTGTAAAAGCAACTTTAATTCCTAATGCCGAATATTCTAAAATACTCTTTTCAATTTCTTCTATCGATGGACTATGCAGTCTCCAATGTCCCTGAATTCCAACACCATCAATTTTTCCGCCTTCTGCTTTTATCTTTTTAATTAAAGCAATTGCTCCGGCTCTTTTTGCCGGTTCTTCAATATTATAATCGTTGTAATACAAGTCTACTTTTGGATCTGCCTTTGCTGCCAGTTTAAAAGCATCAACAAGATATTTTTCACCAAGCGTTTTCAAAAAAACAGACGGTCTTAAAGTTCCATCTTCGTTTAAAGCTTCATTTACAACATCCCACGAATTGATTCTGCCTTTGTATTTTGAAACAATTGTTGTGATATGATCTTTCATAAAGGCTTTCATTTCAGTGCTGTCTGCGATTTTTTCCATCCAGGGCGCTAACTGACTGTGCCAAATTAAAGTATGTCCATGAATGAACATTTTATTTTTCTCTCCGTAAGCTACAAATTTGTCCGATAAAGTAAAATCATATTTATCTTTTTGCGGATGCGTGTACATCGATTTCATGATGTTTTCTGCTGTAATTGCATTAAATTCTGTTCGGATTAATGAATCAACTTTTGCATCTTTTTCTTCAATTTGATCTGCGCTCAAAGCAGTTCCAATATAAAAATCGTTTTTATAAGAATCTTTTAAGGTTAACGTTTCCTTGTTAGAAGAACAATTTACAAAAAATACGGTACTGATCGCGAGCAAATAAGGGTTAATAAATTTCATATATTTTGGTTAATAGTTAATACTTACTTTTTATTCTCGAAATGATAAACAGGACTTTTTTTTCTCATCGCAGAACTATCAGGTTTTTAAAATCTGTCAGCTCTAACACGAAAAAATAATTACAAATTCAGTTTATAAGCAATTCCTATTTCTAAACCTCTTAATTCAGCAAGCCCTTTTAGTCTTCCTGTCAAAGAATAACCCGGATAGGTTTCTGCTGCTTCATCAACTCTGTGAAGGAAACCATGATCGGGACGCATTGGCAGGCTTATTTTGGTTTTGTTCATCAACAGCAATAATTTCTCAATGATAATTTCCATTTTAACGTCACCCTTTAAATGCTCTGATTCTCTAAAAATAGTTTCGCTTTCGCGGATGGTATTTCGAAGATGTAAAAAGTGAATTCTATCTCCAAAATCGGCTATAATTTTTTCAAGATTGTTTTTTGGGTCTGCACTTAACGAACCTGTACAATAACATAAACCATTGGCAGTTGAAGGAACGGCATTAAAAATAGCTTTTAAATCGGCTTCGGTTGAAACAATTCTCGGAAGTCCTAAAACCGAAAACGGCGGATCATCTGGATGAATCGCTAATTTTTGTTGGTTTTTCTCCGCAATCGGAGTTACTTCTGATAAAAAATAAATCAGATTTTCTCTTAGTTTTTGATTGTCGATTTCGGCATAATTTTCTAAAAGAGACAAAATCTGTTCGGCCGTAAAATTGATTTTACTTCCCGGCAGTCCTAATAAAACATTTTTAAACAAAAGTGCTTTTTCATCTTCAGACAATTGATTCCCAAACTGCAAAGCTTTTTCTTTTTCAGCATCTGAATAATCGTTTTCTGAATTTGGTCTTTTTAAAAGAAAAACATCAAAATAAGTAAATGCATCCTGATTGTAAAGCAAAGCCCTGCTTCCATCTTCATTGATAAAATTATGATTCGTTCGAACCCAATCCAAAATCGGCATAAAATTATAGGTAATGATTTTGATACCGCATTCTGCCAGATTTTGCAAACTGATTTTATAATTCTCGATGTATTGCAGATAATTTCCAGAAGCTCGTTTAATTTCTTCATGAACAGGAAGACTTTCAACCACAGTCCATTCCAAGCCGGAATTACGAATAATTTCCTGTCTTTCTTTTATTGCATCAACTGTCCAGACATCGCCAACCGGAATTTGATGCAATGCGGTTACAATTCCCGCTGCGCCAGCTTGCCGAATGTCAATTAATTTGACATTGTCGTTTGGTCCGAACCATCTCATGGTTTGCTGCATTTTTATCATACTTAACTTTTGTAAAAATTAATTAAACACATAGAAACATAGATTTATATTAACTCGAAAAAAGACTTAAAAGAAACAAGTTCCTAACACATAGCCTATGTGCATTAATGTAAGTGAAACGCCTTTTAGACAAAGAAGAACTATGTTTCTATGTGTTTAAAATATTTAAAAATTAGAACCCAATACTATTTCCGCCATCTACTGGCAAAACAGTTCCTGTTGTATATTTTGATTCACTTAAAGCGAAATAATAAACCGCATCTGCAATGTCTGATGGTTCTCCTAAATATCCCATTGGCGTTCTTCCCAATACTTTATTTTTTCTTTCAGGATCGTTATCCAAAGCTGTTGACGACATTTTAGTTTTAATAAATCCCGGAGCAATACAATTGGCGCGGATGCCAAACTGCGCCAGCTCAACTGCCATGGCACGCGTCATAGATTCTATTGCGCCTTTGCTTGACGAATAGGCAATTACTTTTGGAATTCCGTATTGCGATGCCATCGAACTGATATTGATAATGCTTCCGCCTCCGTTTTCTTTCATGTTTTTTACCACTTCTCTGCTTACAGCAAAAACGCTCAACAGATTGGTGTGAATTATGGTTAAGAAATCTTCATCGGTAACATCTGCAAACTCTTTTTTCATATTGATTCCTGCATTGTTTACCAAAATATCTATAGGACTGTTTTTGGTGATGCTTTCGATCATGGCAGGAATTCCTTTCAAATCGTTTAAGTCGAATATTACCGGAATAGCATTTTCGCCAATTTCTTTGCAGGCTTCTTCTGTTTTATCTTTTGTTCTTCCAATAATGTAGGTTGTGATTCCGTTGTCACATAATTTCTTTGCTGTTGCAAATCCTAAACCCGAATTTCCTCCGGTTACTATTGCCGTTTTTTTGCTCATAATTTTTAAAATATATTTTTGGTATTTGGTACGCGGATGACGCAGGTTCGCTATCGTGAATCCGTGTCATCCGTGTTCTAATTTTAGCCATTTCCTGGTGCAAAAGGAAATTTTAATGATTTAAAATACTCTAAAGTTTGTGTTGGTTTTTCAACTTCAGCCGGGAGTTCTTTTCCCGAAAATTGCTGAAAATATAATAAGCAGGCATCACGCCACCATTTTGCTTCTTTATGCTGAATTTTTAATAACATTTTTACTTCGTTGAAACGTTCGTTGTCAACATACTTTTCTGTCTGATTCCAAACATTCTGCATTACTGCAACCTGATTTACACCTTCTTGGTATTTCAATGCCAAGCCGTTCCAAAGTGTTTGTCCGTTTTTCAATTTATAATCCCATGCAACATGATGAAACCATAAAAGATCTTTTTCAGGACAAGTTTCTAAATTATCAAAAAGATTTGCGACTTCTGCTGCGTATTGTGAAACGGCATTTGTACCCGATTTTGATCGATCGAAACCAATTCCGTTTTTGTCTGCTTTATGATAATAGGTTGGATTCCATTCTGGTCTTGACAAATTAGAAACCCAAGGGCCCGGCCCGTAATGATGTCCTGTATCCATAATATGATGTAAACCAAGCGGTGTCATGTAATTGACAACGGCTTCACGCGATTCAATCATGATATTTTTTACAGGTTTAATAAAATTTTCATCGTTAGAAAAGGTACTTCTTAACCATTCATCGGCAATGGTTTCTGAATCTAAGTACGGATTCCACGCCAATCTTCCGAAGCCATACCAATTTGCCTGTAAAAAAGGATGCCCAGTCCAGTTTAAATCGTTTCCAATATTGGCAACGCCGGCAATTCCGGTTAATTTGTTTTGATATAAAGTACCGTCAATAACTTTAGCAACGGTTGCCCCTTTTCCTTTTTGATGTGTATCAGATTCTAAAACTTCCTGAAATAATTTAGGCAGAAAAACCAAATGTGTGCTAAAACCCAGATATTCCTGTGTAATTTGAAATTCCATCATTAAAGGCGTTTTCGGCATCGCTCCGAATAATGGATGAAAAGGTTCTCTTGGCTGAAAATCAATCGCTCCATTTTTAACCTGAACAATTACATTTTCTTTGAATTTTCCATCATACGGCTGAAATTCAGCATAAGCCTGCTTTGCACGATCATTTGCATCGTGTTCTGAATATACAAACGCTCTCCACATAATTACTCCTCCAAAAGGCGCAACAGCATCAGCCAGCATATTAGCTCCGTCAACATGATCTCTTCCATAGTTTTGCGGGCCGGGCTGACCTTCTGAATTGGCTTTCACCAAAAACCCACCAAAATCTGGAATTCTTTTATAAATTTCAGCCGATTTATTTTTCCACCAATTAATTACTTCCGGATCTTTTGGATCGGCAGTTTTTAGTTTTCCTATTTCGATTGGTGCCGAAAATCTTGCAGTTAAATAAACTTTTATTCCGTAAGGTCTGAAAACATTGGCTAAAGCTTCAACTTTTTCTAAATATTGCGGAGTCAGGATTAAAGCGTTTGCATTTACATTGGTCAAAACCGTTCCGTTAATTCCAATTGAGGCATTTGCTCTGGCGTAATCAATATAACGCTGATCGATAAAATCAGGTAATTTCTGCCAGTTCCATAAAGAGAAACCTGCGTAGCCGCGTTCAACAGTTCGGTCGAGATTATCCCAGTGATTTAAAATTCGAAGATTTGTTTTTGGTGAATCGGCAATATTTAAACTTTTGATTGATTTATTGGCCTGCAGCAGCCTTAAAAAATTAAAGACTCCGTACAAAACTGCGACATCATTTTTTCCTGAAATGATAAGCTGTTTTTTATTTTTAAAAGAGATGGATTTAATGATAAATCCTTCGTTGTTTATTTTTTCAAAATCTGTCTGCAGAGTTTTTTGCAAATCGGGATTTAAAGCTTTTTGAGAACCAATAATCAGATTGTTTTCTCCTTTAATTTCTGATTTAATTTGGGGTTTATTTCCCAGCATTCCAGCGATTCCTGTTTCTAATTCTTTTACAGAAATCTGAGAAGTTTCAGAATTTCCCAAAGAAACAATTCCCTGAATATTGTTTTTATATTCTGAAGCAATTGCCGAATTGCTGATTTCATCATACTGAAGCCAAAGTTTATAATCCTTTTGCGCTAAAGCCGAAAAGGAAATCGAAACAAACAGGAATACAAGTCTTATTGAAGCCATTTACTAATTAGTTTATTCTTAAATTTCATTTTTACTGTATCAGCATTTTACATCTTAACAATAATATTTGATAAAATTTTAATTTAAAAAATACATTATCTTAAATAAAACAACAAATGCAATCGGTTGCGTAAAAATATAGGATTGTTATTTAAGAAAAAAATTTTAACTCTGTTTTTTTTCAAAAAAATAATTTCTATAACAAATAAAAGCAGGATAATTATAAAAACTATCCTGCTTTAACGGGGTTGATTTAAAGTTAAATCCTGAAATTACTCTATCGTTTGTAATATGCCACAATACTGGCTTTTGCCAAAGTCTGGCTCCAAAGATTAAATCCTACTACTGCCGGATTTGTATTTTCATCTGTTCCCAATTTATCGGTTTTTAAGGCATAAACGGTAATGATGTATTGATGAAATCCGTGACCTACCGGCGGACAAGGGCCTCCAAATCCTTTGATTCCGAAATCAGTAACACTTTGAACAGCGCCTTTTGGAACAAGGTTTTTAGTTCCTGCATCTGTAACCAATTCGTTTACGTTTGCCGGAATATCAACTACTACCCAATGCCAGAATCCGCTTCCTGTCGGCGCATCTGGGTCGTACATGGTTACAGCAAAACTTTTAGTTCCTTCTGGAGCGTTTTTCCATGATAATTGCGGTGATTGATTTTCACCCGAACATCCAAATCCGTTGAATTCCTGAACTTTTGTAGTTTCTCCTCCTAAATCTTTACTGGTTAGGGTAAATGTTTTTTGGGCAAAAATTGTTGTTGTAAAAATTAAAGACAACACCAAAATTAAATTTAGCTTTTTCATTTTACTTGGTTTTAAAATTTAAAGCAAATTTAGATTCTGCTATGCCAGCGAAACTTTAGGGAAAGGATCAAAAACTGTTGCTAAAAGTCCAGTTTTTCTGATTTTGTTTTGGCGTTACGCCATATTTTAATTTATAAGCCTGCGTAAAGCTGGATAGGTTTTCGTAACCAACTTCAAAATATATTTCTGATGGATTTTTTTGTTCTTGCTGCAATAAATAATGAGCAAACTCCAGTCTTTTGTTTTGAAACCATTTTATTGGAGATTCGGCGTAATGTTTTTCAAATTCTCTTTTGAATGTTGAAATACTCATATTACATAAAAATGCCAGTTCTTTTAAAGTGAGTTTACTTAAATGACTGTTTTCAATTACCTGAATAAACTTTTGCGCAGCATTATTGCTGTTTACAGTTAAGGAGTACAGAAACTCTGTTCCATACTTTTCGGTAAGATAAAGCATGATTTCTTCCAGCTTCACTTCTAATAATTTGGATTTTATTTCTCCCGAAAGTTTAGAAATATCTACTAAGCTGTGTACAAATCTTTGTATGAAATCATCATAATCAAAAGCATGAACAGACTTGGCATCAACTGATTCAAAGTCTTTTATTTCCATTTTTCTAATGAAATTATGAATCATTTCGTTAGAAAAAAACAAGAGTACGCTTCTATAATTTGAGGCTTCCGAAATCCTTTTTTCTGTCATTAAACAATTTCCTGATCTCATTATTAAAAACTTAGAAGCATCTATAGACAAGGACGCATTATCGAAAACAGCTTCTTTTGTCCCTTCAATAAGAAAACTAATTATATTCTGGTTTAGAATAATCTGCTGTTTCGAAACATCTTTAGAACTTCTGTAATCCACAACATGTATTTGCTGTGTTTTTTCTAAATTCATTTCATCGGGAAGTGTAATGGTATGCATAAATGACAATTTAATTCTTTCTCATTTATTCTTTACTAGATGACTCTCTGGCAAGGACTTCTGTATTTAAAAAGGTAATTTCTTTGGCATCATCATTTTTAGATGACTTTAGATTTTTGATAATAATTTCGGCTGCAGCTTTTCCCATTTTTTCTGCAGGATGCGTAATTGTAGATAAATTAGGGTCTATAATCTGCGAAATAGGGTCGTTGTTAAAGCCAATTACTTTAAATTCTTCGGGTACTTTAATACCTCTTTTTTTAGCAGTTTGTACGGCACTTACAGCCAGAATATCTCCAGGTGCAAACAATCCGTCTGGAATTGGTTTTAAATCGAATAAAGCATTGCTGGCTTTTACACCATCTTCGTAAGTAACAGAATTTAAATTGATAATCAATTCTTCTTCTACTTCGATATTATGATCTTTTAAGGCTTCTATATACCCTCTTTTTCTTTCGTTATACAGATTTCCTAATTCTGATCCTGCTGTTAAATGTGCAATACGAATACAGCCCTGCTCAATAAGGTGTTTTGTTGCTTTATAACCTGCTGTATAGTTATCGATAACTACTCTAAAAGTGTTGTAGTCTTTTGGCACCCTATCGACAAAAACCAGTGGAATATTATTGTTTGAAAATTGATGAAAGTGTGCCGTATCTCTGGTTTCCATTGCCAATGAGCAAATTACACCGCTTACACGATTGGAATACAAAGATTTCGCCATATTTACTTCTTCTTCATACGAGTCATGCGACTGCATAATGATAACGGTATAATCCGATTTTTGGGCCGTAATTTCAATTCCGCTGATTAAAGATGATAAAAAGGGCTGTGTAACGGTGGGAATCAAAACACCAATAGTTCTGGTTTTGTTTCCACGCAAACCTGCCGCTAAAGTATTGGGAACAAACCCCATTTCTTCGGCAGTTTTTTTCACCTTCTTAATTGTCTTGTCACTTATCGTGTGATGGTCTTTTAAAGCGCGTGAAATAGTTGATGTTGCCAAATTAAGACGTTCGGCAATATCATAAATCGTTACATGTTTATTTTCTTCCATGAAATAAAAAATAAAGATGTAAATATAAACTATTTTCGTTCAAGATGTTCTTTCGTAAAAATTGGCATTAAATAAAAGAAGTTAGAAGAAAAAGTGTTAGACAATTTGATTTGATTGTACAGCTATTGTTTCAGTAAGCCCAGCGGGGCAGAATATTTATAGAAATTCAATAATACACATACAAAAGAGCTCAAGCGGAGCGAAATATAGAAGGATTGCAAAAAAACATTTCGCTCCGCTGGAGCTTTGCTATAGATAACAAATATTTTTTCTATATATATTTCGCTTCTCCGAAGCGGATCTTCAAATTAATTAGGATATCACTACAGCTGTTGTTTTTGTAAGCCTCAGCGGGGCAGAATATTTATATAAATTCAATAATACGCATACAAAAGAGCTCCAGCGGAGCGAAATATAGCAGCCAAAAATATTTCGCTCCGCTGGAGCTTTGTCATGGATAACAAATATTATTTCTATACATATTTCGCTTCTCCGAAGCGGATCTTCAAATTAATTAGGATATCACTACAAGCTGTTGCTTCAGTAAGCCCCAGCGGGGCTGAATATTTATAGAAATTCAATAATACACATACAAAAGAGCTCCAGCGGAGCAAAATATAACAGGATTGCAAAAAAATATTTCGCTCCGTTGGAGCTTTGTCATGGATAACAAATATTATTTCTATACATATTTCGCTTCTCCGAAGCTGATCTTCAAATTAATTAGGATATCACTACAAGCCGTTGCTTCAGTAAGCCCCAACGGGACAGAATATTTATAGAAATTCAATAATTCGAATACAAAAGAGCTCCAGCGGAGCGAAATATAACAGGATTGCCAAAAAATATTTCGCTCCGTTGGAGCTTTATTATAGATAACAAATATTATTTCTATACATATTTCGCTTCTCAGAAGCTAATCTTCAAATCAAAAAAATTAGGATGCTTAATTTTTATAAATTATTAATTTTTAACATTATTCTTTTTGTCTTTTAGAATTTTACCGTCTTTGGTAAATTCCAAATCGATTTTATTGGTCAAATCGACATCGAGATCTTTGTGTCCATAGTCGATGTGCGTTATTTTTTCGTTGGGATGATTTTTGGCTACATAAGCTTTTATATTATCCGGAATAAAATCAGTAGGAATTGGTTTGTCTCCACCGTCGACTTCTCGGTATGAACCGTCTTTCCAAAACTCAACTTCAGTTCCGTCTTTGAGTTTGACTTCGTACCCTTTTTCACCGTGTTCAGGATCCTTTTGAGCTTTTTCTATCGAAGTATGACTAAAATGTTTTTTTAAAAATTCCTGTGCCGGTTTTGGCAGTTCGGTTACTTCAATTTTCTTCTGTGCACTGGCCGAGATTGTTACAATTAACAATGCTATGGCTAAAAATATTTTCGTTTTCATAATTCATTTCGTTTAAATGTAGTGTTACTAATTTACCACTTCAAAATATGTTTTCAAATTAATTTAAGAAATTTTTAGTCTTTTTAAAACTCATAACAAATTGATTAACAAATAGTTTTAGTTATCATTTCATTTTAAAATTATATCACAACTTTGCCTAAAAAATTTATTTTAAGAAATGGCTGTTTGATGCTTTTATAGTATTTTTACCTTTCCGGTTCGACAAAGACCGAGATCATAAACCCCAAGTTTACAATACTTTAAAACTTACTCGAAACCAAAATTAGAGTTTAAACCAAAAACACATGACAATCTGGTCAGGAAGACTTTATTTATTGATCTTCATCTTTTTATCGTTCAGCCTGCACGCGCAGATTGAAACTAAAAAGAAGACTTTTATTTCCAGAAATCCTGTAAAAATTAAAGAGGATAAAAACACACTGGCGCTTTATGATTTATACAATAAAGGAGACGAAAAAAAGGCTTATAAAAAAGCGCATTCAATTTTAAAATCTGGTACTGCCGACAACAGAGCTCTCGCCCGAACTAATCTGCTTCTGGCTTATTATTTTAATAAAAGAGCCATTATTGATTCTTCTATTTATTATACCAATCAGGCTTTAAAATTCAACACTGTTGTAAACGATTCTTTAAAAAACAGGCTTTTTTCACTTGGATATAATCTTTTGGCCATCAATTATAAAAAAAGAGGTTTGCTGAATGAGAGCAAAAAATGGCATTTAAAAGGTATTGAAGCTTCTCAAAAATACAATGAAATAAATCTTTTTTATACGCACACGCATGGTTTAGCGCAGACTTACAGTGAATTGGGCGATTACAGCAATGCTTTGAAATTGTTTAAGCAATGTCTTGAATATAAAGATGATAATGAAATTATTCTGGGCAGTTACATCAATATTGGCGATATTTATTCGAAACTGAAAGACTATGACAATGCCAGTACTTTTTATAAAAAAGGAAAAGCACTCTCTGAAAAAACCAATAATAACCAGGGACGTATTATTGTGTTATTGGGACTTGGCGAAAATTATCAATTACAAAAAAAAACTCAGGAAGCATTAAAAATGTTTCAGGAAGCGCTTGCTATTGCTGATAAAAGTGAACTAAATCAATTGTCGATTGTTTCCCGAAGCAATATTGGCGATACTTATATTTCGCTGAAAAAATATAACGAAGCGAAATTGATATTTTCTGAGGCACTTCAGAAATCGGTTCATTTTGGTCTGCTTCAAAATCAGAGTTCTATTTATGATGAGTTGAGAAAAATAGCCATTCTTCAGGACGATTATAAAAGTGCTTATTCGTTTTTCGAAAAGTCAGCCCTCATAAAAGATTCTATCAATAATCTTCAGAAAATAAAAGAGATTAACGAACTGGAAGTCAAATACAAAACGGCGCAGAAACAAAAAGAAATTGAAGTTTTGAAGTTTGAAAATGAAGCTAAAAAACTGACGCTTGCCAATCAGGAAGAGGCTATTAAAAACATGATTCTGCAGGAAGAAATTTCGAAAAAGAATAATGAAAATACGATTCTGGCGTATCAGAATTCATCGAACAAAAAACGAAATGAAATAGCGCTTTTAAAGAAAGACCAGCAATTTAAAGCTTTGGAAATCAATCAGCAGAAAAAAATAAGATGGTTTACTATTATTGCTTTTCTGATTTTAATGATTCCGATAATTGGTCTTCTGTTTCAGTATTACAAACGTTTTAAAGTACAGCATTTACTGAACATTAAACAGGCGGAAATCAGTTCTCAAAAAATAGATGGTATTTTGAAAGAACAGGAATTAGAGTTGATAAAAGCATCGATTAGCGGACAGGATAAGGAAAGACAGCGTATTGCGCAGGAACTTCATGACAGTATTGGCGGCAATTTAGCTGCTATAAAATTACAAGTCAATCATTTGAATGCTTCCGATTTTTCTAATATTCAGAAAATCAGCCTTCAATTGGATGAGACGTATCAGCAGGTTCGGAATTTATCGCATACACTTCTTCCAAAGAAATTCAGCCAGAATAAATTTTTAGAAGTTCTGGAGTCGTATTTAAAAAATATCAGCGAAGCCAGCAAAATCAAGATTTCTTATATTCCGTATCCGAAGAAAGAAATTAATGAACTTGATGAAAATATTCAGATTGAGATTTTTAAAATTATTCAGGAACTTTTAACGAATACGATTAAACATGCTAAGGCTTCGGAAGTAGAAATTCAGCTGAACTATATTGAAAATATATTGAATGTTTTGTTTGAGGATAATGGAATTGGTTTTGAAACAAAAAATCATTCGAAAGGAATTGGATTTATTAATCTGGAAAACCGAATTAAGAAATTAAATGGCTCTTTTGTAATTGATTCTAAACTAAAACGAGGCTCTATTTTTAATATCGAAATTCCAATTGCAGAGCCGAAACCTAAAGTAAAAATAAAAGGCATTGATTTGAAAAATCAGCTTGATGAATTAAAAAGCAACTAATATATTTGTTGAATGAACCAAATTAACCTACTTATTGCCGACGATCATACGATGTTTCTACAGGGGATTATTTCTCTTTTGGAGCAGGAACCCAATATTACTGTTATTGACAAAGCGGTAAACGGAATTGAAGCGCTGGAAATTATTAAAAAGGGAGTTATTGATTTTATTATTCTGGATATCAGCATGCCTGAGATGGATGGAATTGAATTGAGTAAAATTCTGAAAAAACAACATCCGAATGTCAAAATACTAATTGTAAGCACACACAGCAATGTGATGATTGTTTCCAGGCTGATTAGAATTGGCGTAAACGGTTATTTGCTGAAAAATGCTGCAAAAGAAGAACTTCTGAAAGCAATTAACACGATTGCTTCGGGAGAGAATTATTTTGCTGAAGAACTGGAAGAAAAACATCTTTCGAATAGTTCGAAAATCGAAAAGCAGGTTTCTAATTTAACTGAGCTAAGTTCCCGTGAAAAAGAGATTTTGGTTTTGATTGCCCACGAATACAATACGGCTGAAATTGCCGAAAAAACGTTCATTAGTTTAAATACCGTAAATACGCACCGCCGTAATTTATTATCTAAACTGAATGCTAAAAATACGGCGGGTCTTGTAAAATATGCAGTCGAAAATGGTTTAGTTGATTAACTAAAACCCTTTGCCCGCTCTGTAGTTTAAAACTAATCCAAAAGTGTCAGGAATTACTACATTGTCAATAGATTTATTGTAAGTACAGATAACCCTGAAATTGTCTGAAAGGTGAAATCCGGCTAGAAAATTCAGCGTTTTTGAAGTTCGGTAACCACCGCCAAATTCTACTTTATTTTTATAATTGATTAAAAGATTCAGATCGGCCTGAAACGGTGCTCCTTCGACATATTTAAATAATACGCTTGGATTGACCAATACTTCTTCAAAACGATTGGTAAAAAATTTATAACCAAAATAACTGTAATACACGTTTTTTAAATGGGTATTATTACTTGAATTAAAAGCAGAACTTAAGAGATTTGGAGACGATAATCCGAAATAAATCTGATCTCGGTTGTACAAAAACCCTACTCCAAAAGTGGGTGTGAAACTGTTTATGTTTTCCTGAAATTCGGGATCATTTTCGATTCCCAAACGAGTCAGGTTTTCGTTGTAAAGCATTGCTCCTGCTGTAACTCCAAAAGAAATTATACTAGGATCGTATGCCCACCATTTTCCATATTTATAATCTGAATCGTAATAGATTTTATAGGAATAAGAGGTAAAAAAACTGGTTGTATTGGTTACTCCTATCTGGTCATGTGAAATTCCTGCAGCCAAACCTATTTTTTCTCCCCATGTTAATTTATTTACTGAAAGATCAAAATTCTTTGGACTTCCTTCTACTGAATTAAAATAACCATTTGTAGTCATCGCAATATCAATATCATGGTAATATCCGGCATGGGCAGGATTTATTAAAACGGCATTGTAATTATAACTTGAAAAAACAGGTGTCTGTTGTCCATAAGCTCTTTCTAAAAAAATGATGATTATGAATAAGGTTAAGATTATATTGATTTTAGTTTTCATGAATTAACGTTTTAAAACAAGATATCCCTTGAGTTTTTTAAAATGATGGGGCTGATTGACACGGATTTCGAAGAAATAAGTCCCTTCTGGCAGTTGACTGGCTCCAAGATTTCGGCTTTTATTGGCAATTCCGCTAAAAACATTTGTGGAGTTGTCGTAACCTTTGGTTTGGTAAACCAAATCGCCCCAACGGCTGTAAATCAGGACTTCATTCTCTGGATAATCTGTTATTTTGTCAATTTCCCAGAAATCGTTAATTCCGTCACCATTTGGTGAGAAACCATATTTTGTTTCGTCTTTTTCTAATGGAATAACGGTTATGGTTACTGAATCTTCGGCCTGACAACCTTCTTTATTGGTAAAAACTACAGTGTACGTTGTGGTTTCCTGAGGCGTCGCAATTGGATTTCCAACTTTAGTATTGTTTAATCCTGCTGCAGGTGACCATGAAAAAGAACCATTTTCTAAAGCAACAGCCTGCAGTTTAACAAACTGACCTTCATTAATTTCAATATCTTCTCCTGCATCTACCAAAACAGGATATGCAAAGAGCTGAAAAGAACATTCTGAAATATTATTGCTTTTATCTGAAACCTTGATCGTAATAGTCATTCCGTCTGAAAACTTTGTTCCAGGTAAAGGAGACTGAGTAATTACAGGGTTTGGATCTGTATTATCTGCTACGAAAATCATTTTGGCATAATCCGGAACCTGACTTACACTGCAATCAAACATTTGATCTGCGATAAAGGTAAAAACTGGTGCCTGCGTATCTTTTACAAGATTAATTTTGAATGTACATGACGTATTATTACCGCTGTTATCTGAAACATCCATTGTTACGTTCATTCCGTCAGTAACATTTGCTCCCGAAGATGGGACTTGTGTTATGATTAAATTCGAATCGCAATTATCGGCTGCAGTAATCATGGTTCGATAATCTGGCAGAATATCTCCAATGTTTAAATTCTGATCTGCAATACAATTAATCGACGGCGCTGTTACATCTGCAGATATATTAACTTTAAAACTGCAGTTTGATTGATTATCAGAGGCGTCTTTAGCTGTTATTGTAATAGTCATTCCGTTTGTTAAAACACTTCCCGCAGGCGGATCTTGAGTAATTACAGGATAAGGATCGCAATTATCATTTGCTGTAACTAAAGGCGTATAATCTGGAATTGTACTGCCGCATGATAAAGTTTGATCTCCGATACAAGTGATTACTGGCGCAGTCACATCTGCGGAAGCGTTTACTTTAAAACTACAAATTGAACTATTATTTGAAACATCTTTTGCGGTAATGGTAATCGTCATTCCGTCTATAAAAGCACTTCCAGCGATTGGATTTTGTGTTAGTACAGGATTGACATCTTCTGTATCAGTAACAGTTACAAGATTTAAGTAATTTGGGATTATTTTAGTTACGCAAGATACTGTTTGATCTGAAATACACTCAATAACTGGCGGATTTGTATCTGCTGTGGTACTTATCTCAAATTTACATTCAGAGGTATTTCCAGACGCATCAACAGCCAATAGTACAACTTCTGTATTGGTTCCATCGTAAACTGAACCTGCAGCTGGTGTCTGTGTAATTTTAGGAGCTGAGTCGCAGTTATCTGTAACTGTAATACTATTGATATAATCTGGCAGTAAATCTCCTGAATTTAAGACCTGATTACTTGGACAATTTGCAATTACAGGAGCTGTAACATCTGTATATTTACTTCCAAAAATTAAATACGAAATTCCAGGATCATGATTAGGTTCAAAAGTATATTTTGTATCGCTGCTTCCTATTAAAATATCATCTATACCATCTTTATTGACATCATTAAAGTAGCTCACACTATATTTCGTTCTATAGGGCAATTTAATTTTTAAGGCATCGGCTGCAGTTATAGTATTGAGGTTTATAGAAGGATTCCAAGCATTCCTTCCATACACAATACAAACGTGATTTTGATACACCACGGCTATATCATCCATCCCATCTGCATTAAAATCACCATAGCCACTATATTCATGTAAATACTCTAGTGTATTAGTAATAATTTTAAATCCATTTGTTCCATTTAAGTCTTTCAGGTCAAAATTAGAAGGGAATGAACTTTTTCCAAACAATACATAATTATCAATTCCTACATCATTGAAGGAATCCCCATTAACGTCTCCTAAAGCCTTAACCTGATAATATTGATTTGTGCTTAGTGTATTGGCTGAATTTTCAATTCTAAAACCATTTGTCCCATTCAAACTAGAAGTATTGAGTTTCCCTGATAAACCCGAAGCCCCAAAAACAACATATCGATATTTTGTAAAGTCTCCCGAAAAAATGAGATCAACTATACCATCGCCATTTATATCACCCGGTGCTTCGATGGTTTGACCTACATCTCCTTCAATTATAAATGAAGAAGAACTAGTTAGATCATCAATATTAAGTGAGGCAGGAAAATTAGTGTTGCGGCCAAAAATTATGTATGCTTTTTTAACTCCTCCAGATCCTTTATTAGCAGATAAAATAGCAATATCACTATAAGAATCATTATTAAAATCACCAATATTACTAATTGCTGTTCCTAAAAATTCATCGTAAGTATTGCCTATAATTTTAAATCCATTATTTCCATCTAAGCTGGAAAGCGGCAGTTGTGCAGCAAAAGGTGTTTTTTTTCCATAAATAAGATATACTGTTCCTGCGAAATATTTCCCTGAATTTAATTTCTGACGATCACTAAGCATTAAGTCGTCAATACCGTCTCCATTAATATCGCCTGCACTGCTCACATCATAAGCTAATTCGGCAGGTACGCTTAAAACATCGTCAAAAATTTTGAATCCGTTACTTCCATTGAGCTGTCCTAAATTTATATTAGGAGGAAATCCGGTATCTGTTCCAAATACGACATAACATCCGTGATTTTTTGCACCAATAAGAAAGTCCTGAATTCCATCTCCGTTTATATCTCCGGCACCACTTGTTGTATAACCTGCTCTTTCTCCTGCTTTTTCGCCATATAAAATTAATCCGTTATTTCCGTTTAGCATCTCTCCATCAATACTGGATGTATTGCAGTCTAAATCAAAAGTTTCTGTTTTTAATTTTACTAAAAATGTACACGAACTCTCATTAGCTGATTTATCTTTAACTGTAATGGTTACATTCGTATCAGTTGTAAATAAAGTCCCAACAGGCGGAGTTTGAGTAAAAATTAATTCATAATTTGGAGTATTATCATCGCTGACATCTTCTAAAAAATGAACATAATTAGGCAGTAAAGAATTTACATATAGTTCTTGATTTGCTGGACAAACAATTATCGGACTCGCACTGGTCATTAGTGCTGCTGTAAATTTACACTCTGATGTATTACCACTCGCATCTACAGCTTTGAGTGTAATATTTACTGTAGTGCCATCAAATACAGAACCTGCAGCAGGAGTTTGTGTGATTAAAGGTTTATCATCACAATTATCCGTAACAGCAATTGATTTTGTATAATCAGGAATTAAATCTCCTATACTTAAAACTTGATTTGCAGGACAATCGGCAATGATTGGTTTTTCTGTATCTGCTGTTTTTTTTCCAAAAACCACATATGCTGTACCAGGATTCCAATTTACTTTTAAATTACTTCCATATGAGTCAGGACTAGTTCCAATAATCAAATCGCTTATTCCGTCTTTGTTGACATCTCCAGAGAAATTTATTGCAGTTTTATGACTATATATATTTGGTATGTTAAGTTTTAAAAACTCATTATTTGATATAGAATTTAAGTTTACAGTTGAGTTCCATGTATTTTTACCATATAAAATACAAGTATCAAAGAAACAATCATCGATTCCGTCTCCGTTAAAATCTCCTGCATATCCAAAGTTATTACCAAAATAATTGGTTAGTTTGAATCCATTGCTTCCGTTTAAATCCTTTAAATCAACAGTTTTAGGAAAAGCAGTTCTTCCAAACAGTATATAGTTTGACGTTACAAAAATGTCATTAATACCATCTCCATTAATATCTCCAGCCTTAGCCATTCCTGCATAGGAATATAATGGAGTTTCAGAGTTTTCAACCACAAATCCATTTGTTCCATTTATTTGCGAAATATTAAATACTACGGGAAAATTAGCTGAACGTCCAAAAACTACAAACAGCTTACTTTGTGAAGAATCATTACTGCCTAAACCTATATCTGGAATATTATCTCCGTTAACATCTCCCAAAGCAGAAAGATTTTTACCAATTTTTCCAATTATCGCATCTCCTGTAATGATAAAGCCGTTTGTACCATCAATATCATTAACCCTAATAATTGCTGGAAAGCTTCCGTGTCTCCCATAAATAATAATACATTTTCCATTTCCTGCCCCAGATCCTCTAGTAATTAAAGCTATATCCTGAAAACCATCACCGTTAACATCTCCTACGGGTGTTATTGCATTTCCTACATTACCATAATTATCATTACCTATAAGAGTAAAACCATTTGTACCGTTTAAAGTCGATAAATTGAAATCAGCAGGAAATCCACCGTTCTTTCCAAAAATGACATACACATGTCCAACTTCAGGACCATAAGCAGATTGTCTAGTTGGATCACTAATCATAAAATCGTCTATACCATCACCATTGATATCTCCAGCACTGCTTACATCATATCCCGTTTCAGGAAAATTGCTTGAAGGAATATCATTTCTAATGGAAAAACCATTTGTTCCATCGAGTAATCCTAAATCAATATTTGGCGGAAAGCCAGTAGTTTTTCCAAAAACAACAAACGTCGCACCACGAATAATTTTGTAAATTTTATCTTTTCCATACCAAGGATTATAATTACCTGGTGCTCCAATTATAAAATCATCTACACCGTCGTTATTTACATCGCCCGCTGTATTCACACTAAAACCTGATTCTCTGACTTTTGTATCTCCAAAAACCGTAAACCCGTTGCTGCCATTTAAATTTGAAACATTAAAACTTGTCGTTTTACAATTAATTTCTTCCGTACTGGTTTTTAATTTTACCAAAAAGGTACACGAACTGCTGTTTCCTGCCTCGTCAGCAGCAGTAATTTTTACATTTGTATCAGAAGTAAATAAAGTTCCCTGACCAGGAGTTTGAGTAAAAACCAAATCAAACGGATCTGTAATATTATCTGTAATATTTGCTAAAAAGGAAACGTAATTTGGCAGAGTAGAATTGGCAAATAACTCTTGATTAACTGGACAAGAAATAACTGGAGGTTCACTATCTGAACTAGTAATTGCTTCTACTGTAAAAGCACAAATTTCACTATTTCCAGAATTATCAGCTGCTGTCATTGTAACCGTCATACCTGGTATAAAAGCAGTACCGGCAACAGGACTTTGCGTAACAACTGGACTCGCATCACAATTATCACTTACGGTAACTTCACTAAGATAATTAGGCAAAACACTGCCCGAAGACAATTTCTTATTGCTCGGACAGCTAATTATCGGTTTTGTAACATCAGGATTAGCGGTAATTATAAAATTGCAATACGATTTATTCCCTGTCTTATCAGAATATTCAATTTCTATAGGAGTTGGAATTCCATAAAAAATAGTTCCCACTGCAGGAGTCATTTTATACTTTAAATTAATACTGCAATCATCATTAAGGTTCATCATTGGACTGATAGCATAATTAGGTATCACGTCTCCACAATTCAATTTAATACTGCTTGGGCATGTAAATGTTGGAGGAGTGACATCTGGAGTAACAGCGGTAACAATAATACTGCAATGACTTATGTTTCCTGCATCATCTGTCGCAGTAAATTTAATTTCCATTCCATCATAAAAAAAAGAACCTTCTCCCGGATATTGCGTTACATCAATTTCAGTATCAATATTATCATTTACTGTCAACAAATCAAAATAACTTGGAACTGGCATTCCACAATTCAATTTTTGATCGAGTGGACAAATCAATGTAGGAGGTTCGGTATCTGCAGTAGATTTTGCAGTTTTGGTAATACTCTTTTTTGAAGTAACCTTTATAGTTTTACTAACTGAATGAAAGTCATTTTTATTAATAAGCGTAACAATATTAGAATCTGACTTATTTATATCTTTTTCCTGAGCATAAATTGATCCAAAAGAAAAAAAAGTTGTAAACAGTAAAACTAACTTTGCTATTTTAGTTAAAATCTTAAATTTTATCATACTGAGGTATTATAATTTGCAAATACTATTTAAAGCGCAAAGCTATAATCTCACTATTTCTTTCACATCACTATAAATAATGATTTTTGAACTCTAGCATAAAATAATACAATCAAAAAGTCTACTGCAAAATATAATTTGTAAATTAGTCTAAATCATTAAAAACTAAAACCATGCGCAGTATTATTGTCCTTTCCTCTCTTTTACTTTTAACATCATGTAAAAATGAAAACAATACCAATATCTTATCAAACTATTTTACATATGATAAAGAAAAAGTTGAAACTGCAGGAGTAAAAATGATCCCAATAAAAACTCCCGTTGGAGAATTTAAAGTCTGGACAAAACGATTTGGAAATAATCCAAAAATCAAAGTTTTATTATTGCATGGAGGTCCAGCAATGACACACGAATATATGGAATGTTTTGAAACATTTTTCCAGCGTGAAGGATTTGAATTTTACGAATATGATCAATTAGGATCTTACTACAGCGACCAGCCAAAAGATAGCAGCTTATGGACTATTGACCGATTTGTAGATGAAGTAGAACAAGTCCGCAAAGCAATTAATGCTGATAAAGACAATTTTTATGTTCTTGGAAATTCATGGGGAGGCATTCTTGCAATGGAATATGCATTGAAATATCAGCAAAACATGAAAGGATTATTAGTTTCTAATATGATGGCAAGCGCCCCAGAATATGGAAAATATGCTGATGAGGTTCTGGCAAAACAAATGAAACCAGAAGTTTTAAAAGAAATTAGAGATTTAGAAGCTAAAAAAGATTTTGAAAATCCACGTTATATGGAATTATTGCTTCCAAATTTTTATAAAGAACATTTATGCAGATTAGATGAATGGCCAGACGGATTAAATCGTGCCAGCAAACATGTAAATGGAGAAATTTATGCCTTAATGCAAGGTCCGAGTGAATTTGGTATCAGTGGAAGATTAGCCAAATGGGATATTAAAAACAGACTTCATGAAATTACTATTCCCACCCTTATGATTGGAGCAAAATACGACACGATGGATCCAAAAGCAATGGAGGAACAAAGCAAATTAGTCAAAAAAGGCCGTTATTTATACTGTCCAAATGGAAGCCATTTAGCAATGTGGGACGATCAAAAAGTGTTTATGAATGGTGTTATTGATTTTATTAATGATGTCAATGATGAAAAAGTCAATTAAGCAACAAACGCAAGTAACTGATTTATAGATACAATATAAAATTTAATAAATTTTCTCACATATAGTTATCAAAACCGAATCCAGAACTTTTATAAGTAATTAAAAACATTTCCTGTGGTTTCAAGCCACAGGAAATCCTCTTACATATTAAAACAATAAAAACTAAAGGAGAAAAACAATGTAAAACACAAGAGAGTAATTGATCTTGGGAGAATATTTTTCACAACTGCGATCGGCAACAAATCCAAAACAGCTATAAAACAAAAAATCCTCATCAAATAAATGATGAGGATTCTTAAAAGAAAGGCGACGACATACTCTCCCACAAAACTGCAGTACCATCTGCGCAGGCGGGCTTAACTTCTCTGTTCGGGATGGGAAGAGGTGAGCCCCGC